>Ga0233426_10000682_pt1 | contig 34955 bp, 28 predicted proteins | sample SI_118_April2016_6_FD_179875 | JGI IMG/M metagenome (GOLD analysis project Ga0233426, IMG submission 179875) | Seawater microbial communities from Saanich Inlet, British Columbia, Canada - SI_118_April2016_10_MG | ecosystem: Environmental > Aquatic > Marine > Inlet | place: Canada: British... | reverse complement strand
TCACTGCCGGTGACGCTGGTGGCGGTCTCATCGCTAGCCTCGGTAAGACCACGATGATCCGCGTCTATGGCATCAGTTCCGGTGGCAGTGGGATTCTGGACGGCTTCAGCAGCAAGACGCCTGTTTGACGGACTCCAAGCACCAGAAGTAACCGCGTAATAGTGGAAAGGCAGGCTGTGGTTAGTGTTGTCAATAATGCTGACGGTTACCTCTACTGTGGAGGGTTCACCAGATAAGCTAAGTGATTGATGACATAGCCTGCTACTGTCTGTACTACCATTAACCACCCAGGTGCAGGTGTAATCAATAGGCGAGAGAGCTGTGAAGTCCGACGACACAGGTAGCGTAGCTAAAGAGATGGACCAACCATTACGGAAGTCGCCGGCCACACTGATAATATTTTCAATACCCAATGCTGTTCCGTTGCTATCTACCCACTTCATTGGATCCTGAACTCGATCAATCACCAGAAGTCCGGTCTTAGATTTCAATGCCGAAGTACCTTTATCGTCTACAATATAGTCCACGCCTTGTTCATAGGTAAACACTACAGTTACCGGACAATTACCATGGTAATCAGTCTCTGGAACGACGTCAAACGTCAACGTCGTTCCATTATAGATTTGGTTTCCAATAGACAGACAGGTGGCGTTTCCCTGAGTCACCAAAGTGAAAACACCATTTTGGGTTACTCTGGGGGCCACATAGCCACTACTATTGTTCCAGCTCACAGCACAGCTAAATGGGGTTTTAGTATTCTCCGGCGCCGTTGTGTTACCACAATCAAGGGTGATGGTTTCAGTGCCTAGATCATTCACCGTGATAGCTATTTCTTTCGTTTCAGTGATGTTGTTCTGATCAGACCCTCCAATAACGACATCGAATTGGTTTTGGAGCTCATAATCAGGCTTGCCTTGGTCATAGCCAATCAAGGAGTATGTGCAAACAGTCGTAGTGTCAGTGTCATTGACCGGTTTAACTACCGCGAATTGTTCGGCATCTTTACCACTTAGCCCACAGGTGTGATTACCCCAGCCGCCAGAGAGAGTAATATCCCATGTGAGAGGTTGCCCCTCAGCAACGGTTATGTTGGGGCCACCATTTATTAATTCCAACACAAGGTCTGAAGGATGAATGCTACTCTCACCACTCGCTACATAAGTTTTGAGGTTTTGATCTGTAAATCCAAACGTCAGTTTAGCTGTGATGAGCTTGTCGGCATCCTCGACCGCGAGTTCGTAGGTCTGACTATTATTTGAGAGGTTAGTGCAATTTGGGGCTTCAAGATCAGGATCACACCGCTGCCAGACCCAATTTTGAGGTCCCAACAAACCAAGATCAATTTTCTGATGGGTTGATATGTCCACCACTGATGCCGTCAATTCGGTGCCGATATTGGGGTTGGGGGTATCTGACTGTATGTCTAATTCGTAGGTTGTGCTGTCTGTTGCTGTCCAGTTAAACATCCATTCGCCTGTTCCTGCGAAATGGTCTTCAGAATCCCAGTTGAGCTGAAATCTAAAGCGCCGCTTTGCGTTGTATTCCATTTTTGTGTTTTGATCTTCAACATCGTGCCCAAGACTATAGACTTTATCCCTTTGCCAATCATGAAAACTATTCAAGGCATAATAGGTCCACCCAAAAACCTTTTCTATATTTGGTCCCATCCTATCAAAATAATAGTCTTCATGGCGCCACGGTATGAACAAATATGCCCCCCAAACTCCACTGCTCCAGCCAGTCTGACGATGGTCATCATTTAATCCAAACAGCATCTGGGAAATCAATGCCCCAACCGTGTCTCTAATAATCCACTCAAAGCTATGTGGCCCTGACCCTCCCTCCACTTCAGGATTAATATGATTCTTAAAGTATTGGTAGGTCAATTGACTCCCAAAGTACACCAGCTCAGATCCAAAAAAATGCCAAGCGTCCGAATGATTACCTCCACTTTCCCAGTTGGTAGCGAAATAAGGTTTGGTGAACCCTCCTATCTCTAGCTCATGCCAGTAATTAGTATTGTAAAAGGGATTGCTAGAACACCAATCGCCAAAATTGCAGTTTGACAACCGTCGCGCAGGTGACGATTGACTTTCGGTTTCGGTGGCGGTGGCTGTATGAATAAAGCGCCGCAGGGCTTTATTGTCGGAGGGAAAACGAGCTTTGAGTAACGCTAATCGGTCCGCAACCGAGTGAGGACACACCCAGCTGGGATCGTCGACATTACAGCCATAGATGTTTTCCTGACCGGCAACACCAATTGCTGCTCGAAAGCGAGCATCTGCCAAGGCATAGAGCTCTTCCAACAGTTGCATTGCTGTGGTGTTGGGTGATGCATTGAGAGAATCATGTATTAGAGATGCCTCTGTGTCGCTGCCAAGACCATCACTGTTATCACTCCAGTAATTATGGTCTGACGGGCAGTCGTCCCTTGCGGGGAATACGTCGGTATCGCATAGCCCCAGAACAGCAGGCATACTGAAAATAATATCGTCACTCATCCCGTTCTTAAAATCGAAGCTATGGGTATCCGTATTTAAGCTCATCAAGTCTGAAAGAGGTCGTGGCTGCAGAGTACAGTTTGGCACTTCATCCGTATTGCCTGATGTTGTAGTGGCGCAGTCCATGAGGCGTTTGGTGCTGTTGAGCAAATGGCCTATAACGATTTTTCCACTATTGCTAAGGTAAGCTAGGGCTGGATCTGAGGCAAAGGTTGTTCGCTCTTCGTCAGACCAACCAATATTTGACGACCAAAGAGTGAATAAATTACCCAATGCCTCCAGCAAAATAGTGTTTATTCCAAGTGTATCCGTATCACTCGTCAGTGAATTGGCGGCAACGTGATCACTCAGACTCCGGCCATGCATATTGTCGCTGGCACTCAACTCAGTTGCAGGATAAAAATATTGCCAGTCATATTCTTCTTGTGATGCCTCTGCCCCTACCACCTCTAATAATGTTCTCAAACCTGACTGCAACACTCCCTGCATCAAGCCACAGGCTTCATCCATGGCTTGCTCGAATGTGCAAGAAAAGAATCGTATCTCGCCGCTCTCATTACCACTCCAATCGCTATTATGAAAAAAGTTCCATGACGGTGTTATCTCCCACATAGGGCCGGGACTTTTCAGTGTTTGGAATTCTAGTTTTGGCCATTCCTCATAGGCACCATACAAACCAAACAGCCCCTCTGGCTTTGGCGTGTAATACATGTTCACCACCCAATCACTAATAAAACTGATTCCGCCATCTTGCGCATTCAAGAAATATTTGGCATTTTTCAAAAAATCACGTTCGCCTTGTTTATGTTCAATGCCAACGGATACGCCAGCAATGTTCAGCGCTCTGGCTCTTAATTCGACATAGGTGTAAAGCTTTTCGTGGTCATCCCCCGGTAGTTTCTTATAGGTCTGTTTGGGCCACGTAAAGAATAGTCGACTGCCTTGAAAACTGTATTGCTGCAAATAGCGCTCCAAGGTTTCGTCAGATGGCGTGCAACAAGATAGCTTCTTTCGAAGCCACCTGAATTTCCAAGGGGTCTCTTTTGGATATTTAGTCATGGCGCGAAAATCGATAGGATAAAAATCAAACCTTGTTTTGGTTTCGCTTAGAAACCCACAAAAGTTCCCACAACTATCTGTCTGTTGTGGCTCAGCCGTCAGCGCTCTGTCAGCGAAGGGCGTGACGTCACTTTTACTAGCGCCGCTGGATGCACTTGGGTCCTGCCAAGTGCCCTCGTAACCTGCCATGGTAAAAAAGTTCTTAAGCTGTGGTGAGCTTGACATACCAGAATAGAGGTTTTGAGACAGTTTGGTCAGATCTGCCAGCAGATCAGGATCGTTCTGCTGAACCAGTTTATGTGACAAATTTAAAAAAGTAGCCGATACCAAAGCCGATTCAACCCAAACCTCGGCGTGTCTGTCGATGATTTGTTGCTGATGTATTTGGGTTAACTGAGTAGCTAGCTCCTCTGCGGCGTACTGCATTAATTGGTTAGCTGAGGCTAGATAGTCGTCAAACCATTCAATGTCAGATGATAATGTAGTGAGCTGATCTGTGACAGGTTGAATGGTCGCCAGAGCATTGTGTAAAACCATTCGAGGTGCATCGATGAGATAGCTGTAGCCCTCGCCAATCTTAGTTTGCCACCATTGCGTATTTAGCCACGCTTGATGTCCAAACAACTTTGCGAGCATATAGGTATAGCGCACACCCGGATTGCGATGGTTAACCTCTAGACCCATCTGTACCATAGAGTCGGTAGCTTGTTGTACCATGTTTTTCGTCTGCGAACTGCGTTGCTGAAGATCCCATAGGGTGAGAGTTTGAGAGGATAAAGATGTTTTCGATGTATCCACAGATGATCGATTTGCCAGAGTTGACGAGGTTCCACTGACAACCACCGAGGACGCATCCTCCCAGGGCGCACCCGCCTCTTGATGCTCGAGATCGAAGGTCCACGCCATGGGGCAATACTCAATATCGTGGTCGTTGCCGCCGTCATCGGTATAGGTAATACCACAGAACTGGGGACGTAAAGAAAAAATAATATCCTGATCATCCTCTGCTTCTATCTTCATCGCTTCTTGACTCACACTGCCGTCAGAATTGAGCTGTAGAAAGCGATAACCGCCATCGGTAATTTCGAAGCGGTCTATACCGCCATATGTGTGCTGTGTAATAGGTTCCTTCCATTTGATAAAACTGACTGCAGAAACCCAAGTTAATCCGCCGCTGCTACTGCCTGCTTGCAAATAGCGGAGCTGTCCAAGGTCGACGTCATAATACAGCAGGCCCTCCTCTCTCAGAAAAGACTCACCCTGAAAGACATAGCTGCTGTCAGTATTGCTAGTTTTAAAAAAAGTATTAAGATGATTCTCATTATCAAACAAGCCAATATAACGACGTTTTTCGACAAAATCTGGCTCATTGTCATAGTTGATATTGACTTGGAAACCATCATCGGGCAGTTGCCCAAGTTCTAAGATGCCGGTAGTTTTGTTTAGTTGAAAAAAAGTATTTTCTTCGATGGATAGCAGTACATCGCCACGATTGAGACGGGAAAAACGCAGAAACTTCCTCTGACCTATATCCATCAGTTGTTCGTCTTCTGTATAGGTACCCGTATGCAGGGAATACACCACCTTGGGTGGAGGAATATAACCATCGTTACTGGTCCAGCGGATATGGCCGGTATGGTTGTTAACCAATTCCACCTGCTGATCTGCACTGTTGAGCTGGAGCTTGAAACCCTCTGCAGTGACACCCTTGGCATGGACAGCGCTGGGCTGGGCCAAACGCGGTTGCCAAATCACATTCTTGCCATCACCATAAATAAATAAACCATCTACAGAGACTTCCAAATAACGCCCTGGCAAGCATGCCTCCTTTGCTTGACAAGGCACCACAGGGTCTTTGATAACAGCCAACCTGTCTGCAACGTCATCCGATGCCATGTCCATGTTCTCAGCTAGGGTTGCACGATTAGACACGCTGGTGCCGCTGGACCAGTAGTGCGCACCACCAATGACACCATAAACCAGATTGCCGCTGTAGATAATATTTCCCTCGTCATCAAAAAGCGGATCGTCGTTTTCATCTACCGCCTGCTCCCAGCGCAATGTGCCTCCACTGCCGTCGCTCATAGTGTCACCGCGCTCGAATACGCTGAGGCAGGTGGGATTTGAATTCAGGCTCCCATCATCCAAATATTGCACAGGACAGGTGTCTACATTGGTGGTGATATCAGGGAATTTACCATTGGTATAATTTGTTGAAGCTGCCACCGCTAGTTGACTAACGGAACCGCTTAAAAATAAATAGAGTGTCAAAGTAACAACTTTTTTAAGCAGAAAGTGCTGGTGCAGGAGACACTCTGGTTTTGACATCGAGGACTGTTGTGAGCTGACAGCTGTTACTGTAAAAAATCTTTGTGCGGCTAACCATAAATTGGCAGGACGCCAGGACCAAGGTTGGTTATCTTTAACCGAGTTATTCTTAGTTAATTTTAAATTTTTTTTATTGCAGCACAAAAAAGCCTGCCGTTTGACCGGCAGACTTGACATTTTCAGTTTCATGAGAGGCTCTCTTCATTTTATTTTATTATTTTGATTATTTAATTTTTTGTCTTAATATTTTTATTCTAATTAGGTGCATACAACGGTCTATTTCTGTTCCAACTCAACTAAACATTTACGTAAAAACTGTTTGTAAAAAAAGCGCTAAAACTATGTTGGTAGTCCTCGACGACTCGTTGCTAAGTAATAACTAATTTACATTTGGTATCATTAAATAATTCATACATAAAAATAATAGATCAAAATAATTAGGTAATAATTCTGTTCTAAACAAATAAAACTTGGATAAGTTGTGCCATCTATCATAATAATAGAGATAAAATCTTCAGGACTTTTTAATTAGTTAATTAGTTAATTAGTTAATTAGTTAATTACTAAGGAGTTAAAAATGTCAGTCAACAAAAAGATGGTTAGAAAGTAGACGGGGAAAGTGCTTTTTAATGCAATACCACACTCAGAATGTCAAAAAAATACCGGACAAACGAACCAATTTTTGTCGGGGTATTGGGTATTGGGTATTGGGTATTGGGTATTGGGTATTGGGTATTGGGTATTGGGTATTGGGTATTGGGTATTGGGTATTGGGTATTGGGTATTGGGTATTGATTATTTTTACTTTGGTTTTTTAATTGAAGTAAATTTGATGCGATGCCGATAAAGACCGGAGACTAATGGAACGCGACTGGATGTTTAGGGGACTACTGTCACATCTGGCTTTTGAGCAAGCCGCTTTTCGCTATACCATTATTGAAAAACGGCATTTTAGGTAGAACTACATTATAGAAAATAAAGTGCAAAAGCATACCCAGCGACATCGATACAGACGTTAAGTTGTGTTGATTCAGTTAAGCGACTTCATGTTTTGGCTAAAGCATTACTAATATCGGCTATTAGATCTTCCAAGGTTTCCATACCAACGGATAGTCTTACCAAGCCATCTTCGATACCTATTTGATCTCGAATCTGTGGGGGAACAGAGGCATGAGTCATAATTGCTGGATGCTCAATCAGGCTCTCAACGCCGCCAAGACTTTCGGCTAAGGAGAATAGCTGAGTACTCTCTAAGAAGGTTGTCGCGCTAACTAGACCGCCTTTAATGACAACACTGATCATGCCGCCAAAACCTTGCATCTGTGTTTTAGCAAGCTGATGATGAGGGTGACTGGGTAGACCCGGATAGTAGACTCTTTGGATCGCCGGATGTTGTTCTAAAAATATAGCTATGGCCAGAGCGCTGCTACAGTGGCGCTCCATTCGCACTGCGAGTGTTTTGAGACTTCGCAGTACCAAGAAACTATCAAAGGGACTCATTATTGACCCTATGGCATTTGACAAATAAAACAGCCTATCAACAAGATCTTGGCGATGCAGAGCACAGACTACAACACCGCCTACGACATCAGAGTGGCCATTTAAATATTTAGTCGCGGAATGCACCACTAAATCAAAACCAAAATCTAATGGCTTTTGTACATAGGGCGAGCAGAACGTATTGTCACAGACGGCAATGAGATTATGTTTTTTAGCAAAAGCAGATACTGCTTGCAGATTAACGAGTTTTAACAGCGGATTAGTGGGCGACTCCACCCATATCATTTTGGTATTAGGTTTAAGCGAAGCTTCAAGAGTCTTGATATCACTTAGGTTAGCAAAGGTGAACTCTAAACCTGCCGAACGCTTGCGCACATTTTCAAACAGACGGTAGGTACCACCGTAGAGATCGTCCATGGCAATAACATGATCGCCACTATCTAATAATTCCAATACCGTGGCTGTTGCCGCCATACCTGAGGCAAAAGCATAGCCGGCTGAACCATTTTCAAGAGCAGCAATACAGTCCTCAAGTGCTTTTCTTGTCGGATTGTGACTTCGCGAATATTCATAGCCTTGATGCACGCCCGGGCTCTGTTGGACATACGTTGAACTAGCATAGATCGGCGTCATTATAGCACCGGTAGTTGGATCCGGCTGCTGGCCTGCGTGAATAGCTTTAGTTTCAAATCCCTGTGATTTGCTGTTTTTACTCATGATCTTTTATATCCTTGGAAAGTTCGGTCTGCCGACCATCTAGTCTAATTAAGCTCTAGTCTAATTGAGTTCTGTAATGGTTAATAAGGTCAACCTTAGTGATGAAACCCATGAACACCTCTTTGTCATAAATGATTGCCACCTTGCCTTCCTGCAATACTTGAGCAAGCTCAGATTCAGTAGCTTGCGCTGACACTATATCTAATTTAGAGGTCATGACCTCTCCCGCAGGCAACGTAAACGCCTGCTGATTCTGAGTAACACTGAAAAGAATGTCTTCTTCATCTAATACTCCGACTAAAGCATTCTTTTCTAACACTGGTAATTGCGATATATCCGATGCGCGCATGCGCTTATAGGCGGTCATTAGAGTATCTGTGGGCGCAATACTTACCATTTCTCCACGATCAGCTCGACGGCTGATCATATCGGTTAAATTTCCTATGCCGGGCACCTCCAATAAATTATTGTCATACAACCAAGCTTTATTAAAGGCTTTAGATAGATATTTGTTGCCAGTATCGCAGATAAAGGTAACTACGCGTTTATGGGTAGTTTGTTGCCGGCACCACTTAACAGCACCTGCGACCAATGTGCCGGTAGACGAGCCACCAAGAATACCTTCGACGCTCACTAAGGTTTGTAATGTTTGAAATGCCTCTTTATCTGACACGGTCACCGCATCATGAATTAAATCAACATTGAAAACATCCGGAATAAAATCCTCACCAACTCCTTCCACAAGCCAAGAACCACCCTCATAGCAAAAACTGCCTTTGGTGACTGCATCTGCGATAATCGATCCCTCTGGGTCAGCTGCGACCATTTTAATGCTGGGATCTTTTTCTCTAAAAAATTCAGCCATACCCGTCAAGGTGCCGCCAGATCCAACGCCTGCAACCACTGCATCAAGGTTACCCTCCATTTGATCCCATATCTCAGGTCCAGTGGTAGTGCGATGTATCATTGGATTTACCGGATTAGAAAATTGGTTGGCCAAAAAGCTTCCTGGCGTTGTAGCAACAATAGTGCGGGCTAAGTCTTGATAGTATTCCGGATGCCCTTCAGGAACATCAGAACGAGTAAGGACAATTTGTGCACCTAACCCTTCTAAGTGGAGAATTTTTTCGCGGCTCATCTTGTCTGGAATTACCAGAATAATTTTATAACCTTTAATGGCAGCAACGAGCGCCAAACCAATACCTGTATTACCTGCAGTTGCCTCAACAATGGTACCGCCAGGTTTTAATTCCCCAGATGTTTCAGCAGCCTCTATGATAGCCAAGCCTACACGGTCTTTGATTGAGCCGCCGGGATTATGCGCTTCAAGCTTTACAAAAAGCTCGCAAGGGCCGGTATCAAAAGCCTTTAACTGCAACATTGGCGTATTGCCAATAAGTGTTAGTAGAGAGGTATGTATAGTCATAACTAGTTTGTGTAAGCCTTTGATTTGAAGTGTGACACAGCGGACGATTGATGCATTCTCCGCCAACTTTAAGGCTAAGAGTACCACAAACAGGATGACAAGATAGATCGTTTTGAGTACTCTTATAAGGGTTTTGTAGGTTGACCAGCACAGATAGAATTACACTTTTGAACGCCACTAAAGTCGTAATTACTCACCCTTGCGATAACCCATTGTCGACTTCAACACTATCAGGTAGCCAAAGGACACCATTATGAACAAAAATATTCAAACTGAGATTGAGGCAGCTGTTTTTCGGCAATTAGTAGCCCACCTAGATAACAATAAAAACGTGCAAAATATTGACTTGATGAACGTAGCAGATTTCTGTAGAAATTGCCTTAGTAAATGGTATGTGACGGCGGCTCAAGATGCTGGTGTGCCGATAGACTATGAGCAGGGCCGTGAGCTAGTGTACGGTATGCCCTACTCTAAATGGAAAGCAAAATATCAGATACCAGCTACTGCTGAACAGCTCCATCGCTATACCTCTAAGGGCAATACTTAGACACTCAAGACATCTTGTTATTCATTGAGGTGGTAGCCTGGCGTTGAAGCTGACAATGCGCGCTCTGCAGGGTTCATGTCTTGATGAATATGATCAAATAAAGCCGAGGAAAGATAGCGCTCTCCGGTATCTGGCAGCATACATAAAATAACCGTATGCGGCTCTGAACGCCTTGCTATATCTAATGCAACCGCGAAGGTTGAACCGCCCGAAATACCCGTAAAAATACCTTCTTTTTGAGCTAGTTGCCGCGCATGCTCCATACCTTTTTGCTCATTAACTGGTACAAGCTCATCGACGTAATTCAAGTCAACTGCGTCCTGTAGTACCTTAGCAATAAAATCTGGTGTCCACCCCTGGATCATATGAGGCTGAAAAGCATCGTGACTCTTAGATGGCGCGCCATTGGACTGTCTTAGTTGTGCCTGGCCGCTATTTAACAACTGCGCATTATCAGGCTCGCTTAAAATTATTTTCGTCTCAGGTCGCTCCGTCCTCAGCACACTAGCAACGCCTGAAAAAGTACCTCCAGTCCCATAGCCTGTGACCCAGTAATCTAAGGACTGACCGGCAAAGTCAGCAAGAATTTCTTGTGCAGTGGTATTTTGATGAATCTTAGCATTAGCCTCTGTTTCAAATTGACGAGCTAAAAACCAATTGTTACTTTCAGCTAATTCTACCGCTTTTTTGTAACAACCCATGGCTTTATCCGCTTTGGGCGTCAAAACCACACTAGCACCAAAAAAACGCATCAGTTTTCGTCGTTCAATCGACACACTGGTGGGCATAGTGGCAACAAAAGGGTATCCCTTAGCAGCACAAACCATTGCAAGTCCGACGCCAGTGTTGCCACTGGTAGCTTCTACGACCGTTTGCCCTGGCTGCAAGAGACCTGCGGTTTCGGCCTCCTCAATAATACTAACAGCGAGGCGGTCTTTCACTGAACCGGCGGGATTGAAAAATTCAGCTTTCACATACAAACGTACGTCTTCAGGAACCCCTTTCTTCACCCGAACACAGGGGGTATTCCCAATGGTGTCTAGTATACTGTTATAAAGCTGGCCTCGGCCGGCGGTAACTCTTGCATTTTCTGACATTAGTCCGTCCTTACTACAGATTTATGATCAAAGTATAGGACAGCTTCACTGCCAAGAGTAGGCTGTTGGGTAAGTATTGATAGATTTCAGTAGAAACCAATCTCGCTTACCTGTAGGTCGGCAGAGTGATTTCTTCCATAGGCAACAATGCCTATGCTGCGAAGGGATGTTGGCAGTACCCTCTTTCTTAGCCATGAACCAGATGCATTAAAACTATCAAGGGGCAAGCGAATCACCTGCCAGTCTTTAGTCACATCAAACTCGGCCTGATAGTATTGCCAGGGCAGCATGGTGCCCCTAGTACGTAGATGGATGTAATATTTTTGAAGATTTCCACGCACTTTTACGTAGATTCCCATTGCGTCTTTGTCAACCCCAGTTCTCAGGGACGTCCGCAGTTGAATAAATCCTCCATTGTTTGCCGTACTGACGTCTCCAGTAAGGTGGGCATAATCCTCGCCATTCTCAGCACCCAAGCGAGCTGAACCTTCAGAAACACCACCCATAACTTGATCGCTAAAGTAATTCCAAATCACTTTAGACTCTGTTGAAAAATCATCGATGATAATATTATCATTGCCCTGAGCTATTTGCGCGCCTATGAGAATGAGTGCGGCAAGCAGCGTTTTAATAGGCGTTGTAATTCTCATTCTGTTGTTGCTCCTAGCGTTGTTTGTACTGTGTTGGGCAGTAACCTCGACTCACCCCGGCTGGACGAAGCGCAAGATGCTTGGTTTTTCTGTTCGATACTCGTGCTCGCCATAGCTTAAAAGATCTAGTTTTCATTTGCCGCCGCATGATTGCAATCACGTCTGACTCGTCAATAGCAAAATTTATCTTAATAGCTTCAAACGGCGTTCTGTCTTCCCACGCCATTTCAACTATACGAGAGAGCTCTTGTTGCGTGAATTTTTCACTTTCGCGACTCAAACTATTATTTCCCAAGGTTAAAATATTAATTTACCATGGTTGTACGAGGACAATAGGTGTTCGTATCAATCAACGTCCTATGTCTTTTCGGTTGTGTTTTAGATACTAACTCTTTAAAGGTTTATGAAGGAACAATTCTGTGAAAATAATTTGCATTGGTTTTTTGATACTAAGCCTAGCCTCTTGCGGCGGCTCAGGCACTGATTCAATCGTTATAGAACCGATAGATGTTGGTGTGCCCGAGTCGAATGGTCCTGATAGTAATACTTATCCCGGTGTCACCTGGGAGACCTTTCCTGCGGCAGACGTCGGCATGTCACAATCTGCAATTGATCAAGCATTAAATTATGCATTTAAGAGTAGTCGTAATACCCAGGGAGTAGTTATTGTCCGGCACGGTGTTGTCGTGGCAGAGCGTTATGCCAATGGATCTTCGCAGGACAGCCTAGCCACTAGCTGGTCGACGGGAAAATCATTTGCTAGCGCTTTAATTGGTATAGCTCTAAGACAAGAATTACTCGATTCTATCGACGTTCCCGCAGAGACATATCTGACTGATTGGGCTGACACAAATAAAACCGATATTACCCTTAGGGCTATTTTGGAAATGCGCTCAGGGCTTGGAGAAGCCGCAGAGGGTGATAGTAATATATACACATCCGGAGGTATCAGTGGCGATCAATTGGCTTACGCGTTGGATCGACACCCAGAGACAATCCCAAGAACCGACAATTGGGCGTATCAAAATACCGACTCTATGCTCCTTGGCGGTATTTTAGAGGCTTCAACTGGACAACCGGTAGCTGATTTTGCAGACACTTACCTATTTTCTAAAATAGGAATGTCGGCTAATTGGTGGACCGATGAGGCCAGCAATGTTATGACCTACTGCTGTATTGATGCCACATCTAGGGACTTTGCAAGATTTGGACTACTGTTCGCTAGAGATGGACGCTGGCAAGATGAGCAAATTATGACTGCTCAATGGGTTGCTGAATCTACCACTGTACCAACAGGAACAAATAATCCCTACTATGCTCTGCAGTGGTGGGTGGAACCAGCGTATGGCTATTTCTATTCTGCCGGATTACACCAAAATAATATTTATGTTTACCCTCAATATGACTTGGTTATTGTTCGCAACAGCAGTTACACAAAAATAGGCGATGAAGCGATACGGTCAGCAGCAAATTATCATTCTACCCTACCGCCATCAGACTGGAGCGACGCAGAGTTTTTGACACCTATTATTAACGCAATTAACAACTAACAACTAACAACTAACAACTAACAACTAACAACTAACAATTTTTTCAAAGGAATGGTTAATTGTGCCTTAGGACATTTTGCGAATTGCCGATGGAGTAACACCGCTCCAGCGCTTAAACGTTCGTCGAAAATTTGTAGCGCTGCTAAACCCTAATAAGTCAGCTACATCGATCACTGGCAACTGGGTGCCTTTAAAATACTCCAATGCTAACTTATAACGCACTTGATCAAGTAACGCTTGATAGCGAGTGTTTTCTTTTTTCAAGCGTCTTTGCAGGGTGCTCTCACTCATGTGAATTTCTGCGGCCATCTCAGCGCAAGAAGGAAACTGCAAGCGAGCGCCAACAAGAATCTGTTTTACCCGCAGGCTGATCAATCCTAGGTGTTGGTCAGTAGCTAAAATTCGGTCGCATTCACGCTGAAAAATCGATCCCACTTCGCTGTTAGATTCTAAGATAGGATAATCTACTGTTTTATTTTCAAAGATGATGACATCACTCTCCGCTCCAAAGTAAATCTGGTCACCAAATATTGATCGATAGAGATCGGAATCACTTATAGGAGCATGCTTAAGGTATATTTTTGCACTCAAGTGATCGTTTCCAGTTAATAAGCGAATATGGGTAAAAAGAGCAGAGAAGAGTGTGTCTGTATAAAAACGCTGCAGATCCCTTGGTAAATGTGTTGCGCGAACAATCAATAAAACTGAATCAACCTCTTGTACTAGATCTATTACCATACTGGGTAAAACAGCTTGATTATAGCGACGTAACAAATTTAAGGTTTTTCCAACTGTGGTACAGCTCATCAGAGCATAACCAAATATGCCAGCCGACAACATATTTAGCCGTGGACCTAACGTAAGACCTAGCGATTTCTCACCGGTTGCCTGTATCGCCTGATCACAGATCTGATCTGCTTGTGAGGCACTCAAAAATCCAGTTGAAACTACGTCAAAGTTTGTTATTTGCAACGTGTTAGTTCCCCTATGCGGCAAAAAACCTTCGGCTTGAGAATATTGGGTAATCAAACTATTTAACTCTGTAATGATATGTTGATGCATAACTACGCTGCTCTGTATTTATTGATTATTTTATAGGTCACTAATAAGACTTATCAGCTGGCTTGCTGTTCGTCAAAAACCGAAAAAATGCATATTGACGGTATTTAACCCTATAATTGACGGTATTTGAACCCCTAGAAAATTTTTTTTGCCTTAAAGTACTGTCTTGACGCGCGAGTTTGTACTCAATAACAATAAAAATGGGGAGTTTAGATGATGAAAACTTACAGCACGTACCATCCTGAAAAAGGATTGATTAGTTATATTGACACGAAACGATATCTTTGGCTTTCATCAATGTTGTTCCCGTTATCGCCATTATTTTTCATTTATCTATTTTTACAAACAGGCAACGAATTGATTCTCGCACTCCCACTGATGATTAATTATATAGTTGTACCCGTTCTTGATTGGCTCATAGGTGCTGATACTAATAATCCACCAGAAGAACTAGTGGCCCAACTTGAGGAGGACTGGTACTACCGAATACTCACTTTTATCACAGTACCAATGCATTTTGCTGTATTAATTGTTTTTACCTGGTTAATTGGCACTCAGAGTCTCAGTGTTTGGTCAACCATAGTAGTAGCTATTATTGCTGGAGGCTACAGTGGTCTGGGGATCAATACAGCGCACGAACTGGGACACAAAAACACGAAGCTTGAACAGTGGTTAGCCAGAATAGTGCTAGCTGTACCTGCCTATGGCCATTTTTCAATTGAACATAACAAGGGTCACCACACACTGGTTGCAACACCGGATGATCCAGCAAGCTCGCGTCTTGGAGAATCTATCTATGCCTTTGCCATAAGAGAAATTTCAGGTACTTTCAAACGAGGCTGGCAATTAGAAAAAGATCGGTTAGAAAATGCTAATCAAAATACGTGGAGTCACCATAACACCATATTACAATCCTATGGGGTAACACTGCTTTTTCAGGGCTCCTTGGTTTTTTACTTTGGCTGGATAGTTTTGCCTTTTTTAATGTTGCACAATGTCTGGGCCTGGTATCAGCTTACCTCAGCAAACTATATAGAGCATTACGGACTGCTGCGTCAGCGTAAGGAAAATGGCCGTTATGAACGCTGCAAACCGCATCACTCTTGGAATGCAAACTACATAATGAGTAATGTGGTGTTATTTCATTTAGAACGACACTCTGATCATCATGCTTACCCGGCAAGACGCTATCAGAGTTTGCGCAATTTTGACAACATTCCAGAATTACCCAACGGCTACTTTGGTATGTACCTAATAGCGTATGTTCCTTGGTTATGGTTCAAATTAATGGACACGCGCGTTTTAAACCTGCCACATATTCAAGGAGATTTAACAAAGGTCAACATATGCCCATCAAAACAAGCTCACTTTTCTGCTCTTTACCCCGATCCTGCCTAAACGAAAAACCTTTATTGCGTGCTAGTCAGTCCTTGGCTAGCACGCGTGAGATCATCTACTATCTAAGGCAAAAAAATCGTGCTCAATACTAAGTAAAATTAGTATCAAAAGTATAGATTTAGTAAGAAATATTCTTATAATGCCCACCGGTCCACGAAGACTCTAACATTAGGACAGGTATGTTTTTTCAACTAAAAGTATCGCACAACGGTTATCTTAGGCTGTTGACCTAGAGTTCATTCATATTTATATGTATGTGTATATACGTGAACCTATCTTTCGATGAATTTTAATCATTATTTATTAACAGTTACACACCAAGGGAAACTTTTATATGGCAACATTACGTAAGAGTATTGCGCTTATAAGCGTTAGTGCAATGATCTTTTCAACCACAGGTTTAGCGCAAATTGAAGAAGTGATTGTCACCGCTAACAAACGTGAACAAACACTTCAGGATATTCCAGTATCAGTTTCTGTAACGACAGCTGAACAAATTGATCAATCTGCAATTGTTGACCTAATCGATTTACAATCTGCTGTACCCACATTGCGAGTAAGCCAATTGCAGAAGACCTCACAAACCAACTTTGTGATTCGTGGCTTTGGTAATGGTGCTAATAACCCTGGTATTGAACCTGCAGTTGGCGTTTATATCGACGGTGTTGCACGAACACGGTCTGCTGGTGCTATGGCTGATCTGCCAACTATAGAGCGTGTAGAGGTTTTAAGTGGCCCTCAATCGACCCTATTTGGTAAGAATGCTTCTGCTGGTGTTATCAGCATGACTACACAATTACCAGAGCAGGAATTTAGTGGTAGTTTTGGTGCAACCATTGGTAACTATGGCCAGAAAATTGTAAAAGGTACTATCACCAATGCGCTAACAGATACTACCTCATTTAGATTGTCAGGAAGTAGCAATCAAGCAGATGGATATGCCACTAACCTAACTGATGGCAGTAGCTTAAATGGACGCGACCGGTCTGCAATTAGAGCCCAATTATTACTTGAGCCATCGGATGATCTTACGGTGCGAGTTATCGCGGATTATAACTCTATGGATGAGGAATGCTGTATTGCAACGTCTTTAGTTGATGGGTTTACCTCGCAAATTACTGCTGGGCTCGCCATTGCTAACGGATATGGATATGCGCCGATCGACCCCTTTGCAAGAGAGTCCTACATGAACGATAGTGCTGATGGCACCAAGAAACCAAGAAACCAACTAACGGGTAAAGGTTTATCAGTTCAAGTGGATTGGGATCTTGATTTTGCAACCATAACCTCGATTACAGCAAAACGTAATCAGACCTCGAAAACAACGTTTGACGCAGACTTCTCTGGTGCTGACCTAGTAGCTGAAAATCGCGGTGATCAGGAGTTCGATACCTTTAGCCAAGAAATTAGACTCTCATCAAACGGTGATGGACCTATGCAATGGATGATCGGTGGTTACTATTCCGCATTAGATATTGATCACTTTAGAAACGTTACTTTTGGAACGCAAATTTATCCTTTTGCTGACACGCTTGTTACCGCTGGATTAGCGCAAGCCTTTGGAGCCGCCGCTGACGCAGTTCTTGCCCCGGTTGGCGGATCTGGAATTAACTATGTTGGTGCAGCTTTCGGTGCTTGTTTTGTAAATGGCGTAGCCTGTTCTGACATTTTTTATGTTCCAGGGACCGGATTACCCCACGAAGCCTACAGAATGGAAAGTAAATCAACGTCATTTTTTGGTCAACTTGACTATGATCTTTCTGAACACTTAGTTGCAACTATCGGTCTCAATTATACCGATGATAAAAAAGATGTAATCTCTGATGTTCGTGTAGTGGATACCTTTGCCGCACTTCCTTTTGAAGCAGCAGGTCTAGGCGCTCTCACCGGCCTGCAGTTCTTTAAGCCTTTTGTAAACTACCCAAATGCAGATGAGTCTGGCGAATTTGACTCAGATGACCTGACGCATACGCTGCGTCTTGCCTATTCTGCTGATGAAGATACTACGTTTTATGCCAGTCACTCTACAGGCTTTAAGGCGATATCAGTGAGTCTGACTGTTGATGCGCGAGATTTGCGCTCAGCTGACCCTGAAGAAGCAACCTCAATTGAGTTGGGTATGAAAAAATCCTTTGATAGGGGCTATGTCAACATCGCTTTATTTGACCAATCGATCAAAGGCTTCCAATCCAATGCATTTACAGGAACAGGCTTTAATTTGGTCAACGCAGGTGAACAAACCCATAAAGGTATTGAGTTTGATAGTATGTTTGCCGCATCTGAAGATCTTATTTTACGACTATCAGTTATTGCTATTGATCCGGTCTACGACGAATTCTTGAGAGGATCTTGTGATACTACTGGCCTTGCAGGTGCTGAGTATCAGTGTCCTGAAGGCCAAAGCTTCACTGATCTTTCAGGCTTAACACCTACCGGTGTTCATGAGTTGAGCGCGAATGCCAATGCGGTCTACTCCTTTGACGTATCTTCTTCAATCAGTGGATTTGTTAGACTTGAATATGTCTATGAAGATGAAATCAAAATTGCAGATTTAATTCCTCTGTCAATCGCAGCTAGAAGCACTGATAATTTCAATGCTAGTGTAGGCATTAATTCTGAGATGAACGATTGGAGCCTTATCCTTTGGGCTCGTAATCTCACAGATCACGAATCTTTGATTTCAGCCTTCCCAACCACAGCAGCACCGGGTAGCTTCTCTGGATATCCCAATGCTCCGCGCACCTTTGGCTTAACGTTGCGAAAAGACTTCTGATCGCAGCGTTTGTAGAAAGCAAAAAGGGCGACTCAATCAGTCGCCCTTTTTATTTGTCGCCATAAAATGAGGCTTAAGACTGATTTACCCCTAGTCACGAGACTAATCTTGATTAAAGACATATTAGAGAATAATTGCATTGGATAAGGCTACACGATCAGCGCTAAAACGCTCAATTACGACCTCAAGTGAGGATGACTCTCTTGCTCAGTAGCAGCAATGCCGAACTTGTCAGGCAGCAGGGTTCATTGGTGAAAGACGAAGCCAATTCAATTTTATAGTTAGCCGTATCTAACAGAATAAAAGTAAGAGATATTTTACATGGACTCTGCTTGCAAGCTCTAAGGTCAATCGTTTGATGATCTAGTTGACTGTGTCGGTTGATAAGCCAATAAATTCCTGTTGCTACTTACTTTTACAGAGCATTAGTGACACTAAAAAATAAGATAATGGCAAAATAATATCCATAATAGCCGCATATATGCATCCATTCTCAACCCAACACCTTAGCAGGTATATGCTCTATAAAAGGCTGTGGTAAGCTATCGGATTTTAGTATTTTGGTTAAGTAACATACTCGCGACACTTTTTTACCATCATCAGGCTACCTATCATGAGCGACATAGATTACACAAAGCTTCCTTTTACAAGCGGCGATAAGGGCAACATGCATTACCTAGAATGGCGCCCCACAGAACCAGTCTTATGGCTCCATATTATGCATGGCATGTCAGAGCACAGTGCACGATATGATGATTTTGCTAGATTTCTCAACACACATAATATAATGGTTACCGCAGGAGATCATCGCGGCCATGGTCAGACGGGCAAAAACATGGGCAAAAGCTATCATGTGGCAAACGAAAACGGATGGAATCAAATGATTGATGATCAGTGGCAGTTACTGAGGCATATTGATTCTCAAAATGATTTGCCTCTCGTAATATTAGGGCATAGCATGGGTTCTTTTATGGCTACGCATTTATGCCAAAAGTATAACGTTGGATTGAACGCACTGCTGGGAAGTCCGCTGTCTGCTGTTATTCTATCTGGATCAAATTATGCAAATAGCGCAACATGGAAAATTGCCAGTCTTATAGCTCGTATAGAGCGTTTTCGAGTTGGTCGTGCACATCCAAGTAGCCTTCTGGAAAAAATATCCTTTGGTCATTTTAATAACGCTTTTAAACCTACTAGAACATCTTCTGACTGGCTATCTAGAGATCCAGATATTGTGGATGCCTATATTGCTGACCCTCTATGTGGGGGACCATTGACGAGCCAATCATGGTGTGACTTTTTGATCGGCATGTCAGAACTCTCTCAAACTAAGTCCATGGCGAAGTTGGACAAAAACTTGCAAATACATCTTTTCGCGGGACAAGATGACCCTGTAAGCAATCAGTCTAAGGGCATTATCGCTTTGGAGAAGGTCCTTTTGAATGCGGGAATATCCAATGTTAAAAAAACTATTTATCCTAAGGCCCGTCACGAAATATTAAACGAAACCAATAGATCTGATGTTTATCGTGATGTGGTAACATGGTTAGCAAGTCTTGGGTTTGGCATTTCTGACCCAAATAAAGACTGATAAAGTCGCTTATACGGTACAATGAAGGTGTAGGTTATACACTATTAGATTCGAGCCTTTTTACAAACTCTACCAAGGATGCACAAAATGCTTGCTCCAACAGATGGAACCATTAACCATAATTCTGAAGGTGAACCGATTGCTAGCCTAAAGCAGCTGGTTGCAGTATTAAAGAATACGGAAACTGCTGATTTTCTCTCTGTAGCGCAACATATTATAATTGATCCTTCCAACATAACGCCTTACAGCCTATGGTCTGAGAAGCATCACACTCGCGTCTGTATCGAGTATAATGAGCGCTTTGAATTAATTTTAATATGCTGGCAGCCTGGGCAAAAAACTGCCATTCATGACCATAATTCAGAAGAATGCTGGATGTATTTTGTACAGGGCGAATTCGAAGAAGTTATCTATAATCAAGAGAATAATCAGTTAATTCACCAAGAAACCAAATATGCATCCGCTAAAACAGTAACATATATGACTGATTTTATTGGGGTTCATAGCCTGCATAATGTTGGCGTTGAAAGAGGTTTGTCACTTCATCTCTATGCCAAGCCAATAACATCTTGCAATATATTTAAACCGAGTACAGGTACTTTTCTTAAAAAAGAAATGCACTATGACAGTCATGTCAATATTGCAGCAGATGCGACTATGACAGTGGATAGCCCCGCGCGAGGTAATTAAACCTATAAATCAAATTCTCGTTAATATTAACTTTGGCATGAAAAACATCGGTATCAACTGATTACTGGTAAGCTATCTTTCTTGTTTTCGCAACTTTTTCTACTTAATACGCAAATTATGTATCTATTTATCCAAGGCCAGTCACTTAAGACAAGAACTAGGACTAGTAAAACCTCACACTGTGTGCTGCCGCACACTTTTATGCGTAGAATAATGCGTTTCCATGGTGTAATATTAGCCGCGTGATTTTTGGAATATATTTTTGATATGAAACACGGTACGGCATGACATGTTCAACTTTCTAAAAAAGCTTACAAGACAAAATTATGAGTCTTTTGTCGAGGATTACGGTCAAGAAATCTATGAAAAGGCAATAGAGAGAGCTAACACACGCCGACAGCTGGCTGGTGATAGCGACGATCTTGGTACGGCGTACTTCGATAGAATGGTAGCGGAAGAAGAGAGGCTTATCATTCAACACCACAAAGGTCTTCCCAGAGAAGCACTGCTCCGTTATATTGGCGTAGCAGATTAGTAAACTTTTTATAATTGCAAATAACCTCTCAATGAAACAGAATTTAGTATGCATAATATTGCGAAGTTTATCTTTATTTCATTTTTACTCTCATCACCACTCTGTGAATCTACAACGCCTGACTTTAAAAATACCCTGAGACGTGCTCAAAATGGAGACGCATCGGCACAATTTGATCTGGGCATGATGTATTTCAATGGTCAGGGCGTAGAACGAGACTTCCAAAAAGCCATGCAATGGTTCAGAAAACCAGCAGAAAGGGGTATAACTAACGCTCAACTAAAACTGGGTATAATGTTTGATAATGGTGATGGCATGCCTGAAAACAATAGAGAAGCTATCCGCTGGTATGCCGTAGCTGCTAATGGTGGTAATGCCTCAGCTCAGTACTACCTGGGCAACATGTTTGATCATGGCGAAGGAGTGACTGAAGATAATGCAAAAGCCGAGCAATATTATCTAATGGCTGCAGAACAGGGCCAAGTTGATGCGCAAACTCGACTCGGCTTTATGTATGGTTATGGAGAAGGTATTCCAGAAGATGACGCTAAAGCGTTTTACTGGTTCTCGCAGGCAGGGGAACGGGGAAGAGAAGAAGCCATAACACGATTAGCCTTTATGTATGACTACGGAGAAGGCGTTGAGGAAGATAAAATACTAGCCAGTAAATGGTACAGAGCATCATCTGAAGCAGGTAACATAGACAGTCAATATAGATTAGCTTTTATGTTGGCAACCGGCTTGGGAATACCCGAAGATGACACTGAAGCACTAAAATGGTACGAACGGGCAGCATCCAATGGTGATTCAGAAACTCAGTATCGTCTAGCCACCAAACTATCAGATGGAATAACACTTGTAACTGATGATATAAAAGCCGTTTATTGGTTTAAAAAAGCTGCGCAAAGTGGCCATATTCTTGCGCAAAATAAACTTGCTGACGCTTATAGATTGGAAAGAGGTGTGCGCAGAGATAATCGAGAAGCGTTGCAGTGGTATCACAACGCTGCTGCGCAAGGAAATGTTTTCTCGCAGCAGAGTCTTGGCCGAATGTACGAACTGGGTCAAGGTACCCCCAAGAGCAGTGTAGATGCATACCTTTGGTACTCAATGGCAAAAACTCAAGGCAGTACAGAGGCAAATAAAGCAATAGAGGAAATCAAATCTGTTATGTCAACTTCTCAACTTGAGCAAGCACAGAGCAAAGCGCTTAAATGTTATGAGTCTAACTTTAAGGGTTGCCGTTAACAGTTAGTTCACCCTACCGGAAGACCCAATGGTTGATGACACATACCCTCTGCCTGTTTTAATTGCAGTCCCTGCACCAATAATAATCAAGGAAAAGAACGGCTCAAGTGGCCAAAAAGGTAGCCATAATGAGGTCTGTGCAGCCCACTGGGGACCGGAAAGTACAGTAGTAACTGGTTCAAACCAGTAATGGCCGGTGGCCGATACTATTAATCCTATAACAACTAATGTGCTGCCAAAAAATTTAACACCAGAAGGTAATTGAACTTGATGTTTAGCTTTTTGATTAGCTAAAAGTCGCAATTTACCCCAAGCAAAAATCCTCAACGCAACCACGATGAATCCAGCGACATAAAAAACATAATCATGTAACTCCGGATTACCTCCGCCTTCGATGAAGGGATAGTAAAACAGATTCCACCAATACACGCTAAAAGGATAGGCCCAGAGAAAATAAACACCACTCTTTTGAATGAGTGTCCATTGTTTTTGAGTGATCTTTTTGCGGGCAATATTGAACGATGTGAGTATCATAGCCGTTAAAAAAATATATCCTATACTACCCTCAAGCTCATCGCGAAATACGTAAACATCCGAGTAGTAGTAATCTACATGGAATGAAGACAATATATAAATAAAAACAGCTTGCCACGCCATAGCAAAACCAAACACCAATCCAATATACTTTCTGTTGCGCAACAGCCAGTTTGACAAAGCGCCTTTGAAAAGAATTTTAATAGCGGAAGCTGCAATGGCCAAATAGATAAAAGGTACGGCCCATCTCACAGAATAGCCTATCATATGGGATACACCTTCAGGCGTTGCTATGTTTTGCCCTGCCATAGCTAGAAGGTTGAACACACTCATAACTGCGCAGCACACCACAAACAAGCCCCACTGATTGAGTACCTTGAGCTTAAGTACTTGTGACAACTTCAAGATCATTCAAAACCCTTCGCTAACAAAATTTGTAGGTTGATGAATTGTCGCAACATAGACTAGCTCACAGCCACCATGCCTATAGGTCAGAAGCTCTGGCTGTTTGCTCACTGTACTACTATAAATCGCTGCCAGATGGCATAACTACCGTCTCAAAAATAACTATGCTAGCATATAATGCCTCATGCTCGGCGCGCTATTTTATGAACAAACGAACTAGACTTCGAAAACAGTTGCAAAATGTAGTCTCATTTAGCCCATTACTCGCGGCAATGTACATCCTGTTTTATCTAGAAAGTCAGAACATTTGGATGCCCGAAACACCCCATAGGGACAAAATTACCTTACTAGTGTTGATTTTGGGAATGGCAGCTTCTTTTGTTATTCGATCGTTTTTGTGGAAAAAGTCAGAAAAATAAGGTCAATTGACGCTTTGCTGAAGTTAAAAAAACAACTTAGATAGCTCTCTTTCGGTAACAAACAACAGATGGATATTGACATATTGACATATCGACATATTGACAACATCACTTATTTATAAACAGATTTTCAGATCGATAACCTAAGAAAAATAGTATACAATTTCGCATAATTCAAAACAGTCACCGATAGAATGAAAACTCTAGCCCTAGTTATAACATTATTTTTGAGCCTCAAGTTTGTTACTTGCGAAGCCCTCGATTTCCAGTCTTTTTTGATATTATCTGAACATAACAGAACCGAAGCAAACAAAACAATCTATGAAACCTATTTGTGGAGAACGACAGTCACACCGGGTAATTCTGATGCGATCAAATGGTATGAGAAAGAGGCTAATGCTGGAAACCCAGAGGCTCAGTTCGGGCTTGCAACCATGTTCTTCAAAGGAATAGGTCAAACCAAAAACCTTTATCAAGCGGCACAGTGGTACAAAGCGTCTGCTGATCAAGGGTATTCAGAAAGCCAGTTTTTACTCGGCTACATGTATCTTCATGGGTTAGGTGTGCCAGAAAACAAGAGAATAGCGTGCGATTGGCTCCTTAAGGCTGCGGCTCAGGGTGATGCCAACGCTCAATTTAATGTGGCAACTCTATTCTATTCTGGGGAAGGTATTCCAGAACACTTCGCAAGAGGTTTGAAATGGTACGAAGATGCTGCTGCTCAAGGGCATATTTATGCCCAAAACATGCTTGCCACTGTATATAACCATGGCATAGGCACAGATGCGGATAAGATAAATGCATACATTTGGTGGGCAATGGCAGACACCTCGAGCAAGCTTAAAGTGCGTGATGAGCTTGACGAGCTTCAAGAGGCAATGACCACAGATGAACTACAAATTGCGCAGGAAACCGCAGCACAATGCTATCAATCCAAATTCAAACAGTGCCAGCCTGTATTGTTACAAACAGCATCTATTTAGGTATTAGCTAGTCAACCCATATGTGAATTGAAGCTCACTCACTCTGGATTGTTGATTTTGACTCTTAACTCTTAACTCTTAACTCTTAACTCTTAACAACTCTGAATAGCCCCAACCATGCACTAACACCTTTACTCTTAATATAATTTGATTTACACAGCACACATCGCTGCCATTTACCCTCTTCCTCCAAACTCTTTATTGTGCGCTCAAAACCTTCTGAAATAAAAACGCCTTCGTTAACCGTAAAGGCAATCAAACCACCGTTTTTAGTAATTCGTGTAAATTCATACAAAGCATCACTTTTAACATGACTAAAGGTAAAAGTACCGACACATAGCACTGCATCGAAGGCATCATTTAGCACATCAATCGGTACATTTAAATCCATTTGATTGAGTGTTTTATAAAGGCCATCTGGTACTGTATCGAGAATCCTCTGCGACAGGTCTACGCCATGTATTTGATGGTACCCTAAGCGAAAAAGCTCTTTACCCACCAGTCCAGACCCGCAACCAGCGTCGAAAACAACAATATCTGGATCAAGGGAATACTGGCTAAAAATACTGACCGTTTCTTGCGGCCCGGTATAATTCCAATCTTGCATGTCTTTATTATACTGGCCACCACTACTCCATTCATCGTAAAAAGCTCTAACCTCCCCAGATGTTTTAAGAGTATGAAGAGGAACCTTGTTGCCGATATCTTGCTGTGCCATATGAACTCCAAAAAAGAGTGTGGGTACCAAGAAGCATACGACAATCCCATAGCAGATCGCAAACTACTATAAGTTAACAGCCAATAAACACTGAATCCAGGTGGAGAGCAGACGTCGTTTTCAACAAAAAGTGAGGTGGCCTGCGCTACAGTAAAAGATACATAACTTGTCGTCTTACCGGCAGGTGAAGGGAACAAAAATATTGGGTTTTACAAGAAATTTGGTCGGGACGGCAGGATTTGAACCTGCGACCACTACACCCCCAGTGTAGTGCGCTACCAGGCTGCGCTACGCCCCGATTTCATCTTCGCAATGATACAGCTAAACAGGTTTTTTGCAACAATCCAAAGATCAGAATACTAACTCTAGCATCTGAATCAGAGCTGTTTTAAAACATCCTCGAGTTCTGAGATAGTTTGATCTAATAGTTGTTTATAAGGGGTCTGCTCTTTTTTCCCTGGAGTGTCATCGAGTTTTTGACGAGCACCACCAATGGTAAAGCCCTGTTCATAGAGAAGGGACCGAATTTGCCGAATAAGAACCACATCTTGACGTTGATAATAACGCCGATTACCGCGTCGCTTTACGGGACTCAAACTCGGAAATTCTTGCTCCCAGTAACGCAGCACATGAGGCTTAACTGCGCAAAGCTCGCTAACCTCGCCGATGGTAAAATAGCGTTTACCTGGAATAGCAGGAAGTTGGTTGTTATTACTTGGCTCCAGCATAGGCCTCTACTCGCGACTTTAGCTTTTGGCCTGGCTTAAACGTGACAACACGTCGTGCTGAAATAGGAATTTCTTCACCAGTTTTAGGATTTCTACCTGGACGACTACTCTTATCTCGGAGCTCAAAATTACCAAAACCAGAAATTTTTACCTGATCGTTATTTTCCAGCGCATGACTGATTTCACTGTAAAACATCTCAACAATTTCCTTAGCCTCTCTTTTGTTGAGACCAAGCTCATCAAATAGCATTTCTGCTAAATCCGCTTTTGTTAACGCACCCATTTAAAAACCCTATTCCAAATAATACTAATCACCACTATCCCTACCCTCTCAATTCAGCGCCGCAATGAGCGCCAAGCTCAGCCACAATAGTGTCGATTGCTTTATTTATCTCATCGTCAGTAAGCGTGCGTGATTCGTGCTGAAAGGTCAACCCTAAAGCAACACTTTTCCCTTTATTATCAATATCTTTGCCTTGATAAACGTCAAATAACTTTAAATCGACCAAAAGTGTACCCGCAACATCTCTCACAACATCCATCAAACGTTGTGCCTCAGTAGAACTTTCAACAAAAAACGCTAAATCACGCTTAACTTCAGGAAATTTGCTGACATCTTTATACTTTGGAAGCCTAACCTCAGTTAATTGGTTGAAATTTAAATGAAACAAAAATACCGAGGAAGGCAAACCTAAATGTTTTTGCAGCTTAGGATGAAGCTGCCCAATCCAGCCCATTTCAATACCATTGCGTAAGATAACGGCACTCTGCCCTGGATGCAGTGCAGGATTCTTTTTTACCTCAAAAACAAACTCAGCAGCCAACCCAGTCTGCTCAAATACTGCTTCTATGTCGCCTTTAATATCATAAAAATCAACAGCATCTTTTCCTGAAGCCCACCCTGCCGGCGCTCTTGAACCACAAATAAGACCACCCATGCAAAGGGCCTGAGTAAGACTTGAATCGGAACCAGCATCAGGAATGAAACATTGACCGATTTCAAAAATCCGAACACGGGCTTGTTGTCGATTTAAATTATGCACGGTCGTGGCCAGTAATCCTGACCATAGGTTTGTGCGCATAACCGCCATATCTGCAGAGATAGGATTTACCAAGGGTACCCCAACAACATCTGGGTCAACTATTTTTTGTAGATCAGGATCAATAAAACTATAGGTTATAACTTCCTGATAGCCCCGCGCTATAAGCTGGGATCTAAAGGCCTTAGGGCTCTGCATTACTTCAGTACTTGGTTTTAGCTCTACAGCCATAACTGGCGTGGATGTTGGTAGGTTATTGTAGCCGTAAATACGGGCTACCTCCTCGACCAAATCCTGCTCTATTGTTAGGTCAAAACGCCAACTAGGCACGCTCCAGATGCCCTCACCCGAACCTCGATTCAAAAGGACCAAGCCCAGACGAGTTAGCATCGCATCTACATCCTGTGCTGCAATATCAACTCCTAGTTGCTGGGATAGGCGACTGTCTCTCAACCGAATAATAATCTGTGCGGGAAGATACTCAGAACGCTCTTGAACTTCACAGGGACCTGCTGAGCCACCACAAATATCTAACATAAGCGCAGTTGCACGCTCAATAGCTGCAACCTGTAAACCATGGTCAACGCCTCTTTCAAATCGATGTGATGAATCTGTATGCTTACCGTAATGACGTGCTTTCCCGGCTATTGTCAGGGGGTTAAACCAAGCGCTTTCTAGTAAAATATCCTGAGTATGCTGACCCACTGATGATTCAGCTCCTCCCATAATGCCAGCCAACGCTAAGACTTTAGAGTCATCGGCAATTACCAGGGTTTCATTATTTACCGTTACCGCAGAGTCATCGAGCAGCTGTAAGTGTTCATCACCCCCCATACGCACAGTAATTGAGCCGTCAATTTTTGACAAATCAAAGGCATGCATAGGCTGACCTAACTCAAGCAAGACATAATTTGTTATATCCACCGCAGGACCAAGACTTCTAATCCCACTGCGCCTCAACTTCTCTTGCATCCACTGAGGAGTTACTTGGGACAGATCTAAACCCTTAATCACCCGCCCAACATAGCGCGCACAACCTTTTGGAGCTTTAATATTTACAGCTACCTTATCACCAATAGTCGCTGCGACAGGCGCACAGTCCTGCGATAACACAGCTGTTTGATTGAGCACCCCCACTTCTCTGGTTAAACCACGAAGACTCAAGCAATCGCCTCTATTAGGTGTCAAATCAACCTCAAAAATATTATCAGTTAGATTTAGGTAATCCACTAAATCGACACCTACACTAGCATCCAGAGGCAACTCCCAAAGACCGCTTGTGTCCTCGCCAAGAGCCAGTTCATCCTGAGCACATAGCATCCCAAACGATTCAATACCGCGCAGCTTGGCTTTTTTAATCTTGAAGTCACCCGGCAGAATGGCCCCCACCTGTGCAAAAGGCACCTTGATACCGACCCGCGCATTGGGGGCACCACAAACCACTTGCACGTGCTGCTGACCGTCCATCACTTGGCACACTCGAAGCTTATCAGCATCTGGATGTTGCTCAACACTGATGATTTCACCGACAACAACACCTGAAAGGCGTGGTCCCGCAGCCTCAATACCATCAACTTCTAAGCCAGCCATAGTAAGCTGTGCAACTAACGCTTCGGCCGATAGCGAGAGATTAACTGATTCGCGCAACCAGGATTCACTAAATTTCATTATTCACCCCAGCTTAAAATTGTTTGAGAAAACGTAAATCGTTTTCAAAGAAAAGACGCAAGTCATTTACACCGTAACGTAACATCGCAAGTCGCTCCACGCCCATACCAAAGGCGAATCCGGTGAAGGCTTCTGGATCTACTTTGCAGTGTTGCAAAACATTTGGATGCACCATTCCACATCCCATAACCTCTAGCCAACCAGTGTGACTGCAAACACGGCAACCATTACCAGCGCAATTGGTACACTGTATATCCACTTCTGCAGAAGGCTCGGTAAAAGGAAAATACGATGGTCTAAACCTTACGGCTAGATCAGCTTCAAAAAAAGCCTTTAAAAACTGATCTATCACGCCCTTTAGATCAGCAAAACTTATGTCTTTGTCCACCACTAACCCTTCGACCTGATGAAACATAGGAGTGTGTGTCAAATCAGAATCACAGCGATAGACACGACCAGGGCATATAATGCGGATAGGAGGAGCCTGGGCTTCCATCGTTCGAACTTGGACCGGAGACGTGTGAGTGCGCAGAACAGTGTTCGGATCTATATAAAAAGTATCATGCATAGCTCGAGCGGGATGATGAGACGGAATATTTAACGCTTCAAAATTATGATAATCATCCTCAATTTCAGGCCCAACCTGCACCTCATAGCCAATTTTAGTAAAAAAGTCCTCAATACGCTCCATTGTTCTGGTCACCGGATGCAATCCACCAACGGACTGGCCTCTGCCAGGCAATGTAACATCGATGGTTTCGCCTACTAGTTTAGCGTCCATGGCGATATCTTCAAACTGAGTTTTCCGTGCGTTAATCAATCCTTGAACAATCTGCTTGACCTCATTGATCTGTGCTCCTGCCGCAGGCCGATCCTCTGCAGATAAACGACCAAGGCCTTTGAGTAGACCTGTCAGTTTGCCTTTTTTACCTAAATACTCAACACGTAAATTATCTAAACCACTCAAATCTACAGCATCATTTATTGAGGCTTCAGCTTGACTCGCAAGGGTTTGTAACTCATTCATGATTGATCACTTTCGCCTTCTTGAAGATTCGTTTATTACTGATAAAAAAATAGGGAAAGAGCTGGCGCCCATCCCCTATTTTGTGTCGCATACCCCTGGGCTGAAAAACCAGAGGTACACTTTGCTAGCGACAGATATGTTAGGCCAGGGCAGCTTTTGCTTGACTAACTACTGCACCAAAGGCTGCTTTATCATGTACAGCCAAATCAGCAAGTACACGGCGATCTAATAAGATTCCTGCCTTGCTTAAACCATTAATTAATCTGCTGTATGACAAACCTTCAACACGTGACTGTGCATTAATTCGCGCAATCCATAGTCGACGAAAAGTACGCTTCTTGACGCGACGGTCGCGATAGGCATATTGCCCTGCTTTGGTTACCGCCTGAGTGGCAACTCGATAAACTCGGCTGCGCGCCCCATAATAACCTTTTGCTTGCTTTAGAACTTTTTTGTGTCGGCGATTAGCCTCGACACCACGTTTTACTCTAGCCATTTGATTCTCCTACCAAAATTAGTTATGTGACTTATACATTGCGCAACATACGATCTACTCTAGGCTTATCTGCAGCATTCAAAATACTGGTGCCTCGAAGCTGTCTTTTCCGCTTTGTCGTCATTTTGGTTAGAATATGGCTTTTGTGCTGGTGCTTATGCTTATAACCAGACGCCGTTTTTTTGAAGCGTTTTGCAGCTCCACTATGGGTCTTACCTTTTGGCATTTCAGTTCTCCATTATAGTGAGGTTAAATATCAAGAAGATACGCCCGGACAGCCTGCCAAAAAAATTGGCTGAACGCGGGTCGCCTAATTACTTCTTCTTGCTTCGCGGAGCCAATACCATGATCATTTGTCGACCTTCCATCTTTGGGTATTGTTCCACTTGGGCGAGCTCGGTCAGATCTGCTTCTACACGCTTCATCATTTCCATACCAAGCTCTTGGTGCGCCATTTCACGCCCACGAAATCGCAGCGTAACTTTAGCTTTATCACCGTTTTCTAAAAACCGAACCAGATTACGCAACTTAATATCATAGTCGCCCTGGTCTGTCCCCGGTCTAAATTTCATTTCTTTTACTTGCGTCTGCTTCTGTTTCTTTTTCTGCAACGCAACTTTCTTCTTTATGTCAAAAACATGTTTGCCATAATCCATTATCTTACATACTGGAGGCTCAGCATCTGGCGAAATCTCTACCAAATCCAAGGTTTCTTTCTGAGCAGCCTCCAAAGCAGCTGTGATGCTAACCACACCCACTTGACTACCATCTGAGGCTACTAACCGAACTTCCGGTGACGAAATATCATCATTTAACCGTGCCCGTTTGCTGTCTTTTTTAATAAACTTTACTCCGCCTGTTCAACGATGCGCCCGCGCTGTTCTTTTGCCTCTTTAAAAAGAGCAAGAACTTGGTCTAAACTGATGCTACCAAGGTCTTCTCCATCTCGAGTTCGAACGGCGACAGTGCGCGCTTCTTTCTCTTTATCACCAACAACAAGGATGTACGGAACCCGTTGCATAGAGTGACCGCGAATTTTAAAGCCGATCTTCTCGTTTCTCAAGTCACAAATGGCTCTAAATCCGTTATTTTTCAAGGTTTTTGCCACTTCTTGCGCATAATTGGCCTGCGCATCGGTAATATTGATCACAACGGCCTGTTCTGGGGCCAACCAAAATGGAAATGCGCCTTCATAATTTTCGATTAAAATGCCGATAAATCTTTCGATTGAACCAAATAATGCTCTATGTAACATCACTGGACGTTTGTCTCGAGCACCGGTTTCATCAACATAGGAAATATCAAAACGCTCAGGTAAGTTCATATCTACCTGCAGAGTTCCACACTGCCAATCACGCCCAATAGCGTCACGGAGTACAAATTCCAGTTTTGGACCATAAAATGCCCCTTCACCCGGATACAAAACGTAATCAAGCCCCATGACTTGCAACGAATTAACAAGTGCATTTTCCAACTTATCCCAGATTTCATCGCTACCAATCCGCTTTTCAGGTCTGGTGGAAAGTTTTATTATTACATCCTCGAAACCAAAATCTTTGTAGATGTCCAAAACAAGAGAAACCACATCGATACACTCTTGCTCCATCTGCTCTTCAGTACAATAAATGTGGGCATCATCCTGAGTAAAGTGACGGACACGCATCAATCCATGCAGAGAACCAGAGGGCTCATAGCGATGAACCTTGCCAAATTCTGCCATTCGCAACGGCAAATCGCGATAACTCTTTAAGCCTTGTGAAAACATTGATACTGAACCAGGGCAATTCATCGGTTTAAGTGCAAATATCCGCTCATCTTCAGTCTGAGTCAAAAACATATTTTCTCTGTAGTTAAACCAATGCCCAGAGGTTTCCCAAAGACTGCGATCCATAACGTCTGGTGTATTGACCTCAATATAACCTGCGTCTTCTTGACGCTTACGCATATAGTCCAAAAGCTGCAAAAATAATGTCCAACCCTTTGGATGCCAAAAAACAGATCCTGGCGCCTCATCGCTAAAATGATATAAATTGAGTTTTTTGTTAAGCTTTCGGTGATCTCGCTTCTCAGCCTCCTGTAGTCGGTTGATATAAGCTTTCAACTCCTTTTTATTTGCCCAAGCAGTACCGTAGATTCGCTGCAACATTTCATTATTGTGATCACCGCGCCAATAAGCACCAGCGACTTTAGTCAGTTTGAATACAGGCAACTTTCCGGTAGAGGGAACATGAGGCCCTCGACAAAGGTCAACAAATTCACCTTGCCTATACAAACTAATGGTTTGCCCCTCTGGGATACTGCTGATAATCTCAGCTTTGTAATCTTCGCCAATGCTTTTAAAAAACGTTTCTGCTTCGCTGCGATCCCATTCTTCTCGAGTTATCGCATGATCCTGCTTAACCAATTCCGCCATTCGCTCTTCAATAACCTCTAAATCTTCTGGCGTGAAAGGTCGCTCGAAGGCAAAATCATAATAAAAACCATCCTCGATAACAGGACCAATAGTCACCTGCGCCGAGGGAAACAGTTGTTTAACCGCCATAGCCATAAGATGTGCGGTCGAATGACGGATAATCGACAGGCCTTCATCAGTCCGAGCAGTAAGAATTGATAATGTTGCGTCTGTATCAATGACATGGGCAGCGTCAACTTCCCTGCCATTAACAATGCCGGCAATGGTGGCCTTAGCAAGCCCAGGGCCTATATCTAGAGCCACATCAAGTACGGAAACAGGGGCCTCGAATTGACGCTGTGAATCATCCGGAAGGGTAATAATAGGCATAATTTAATCCTTAACAGTGGTGACCCCTACCAAAGGCCACTTGACGTTGTGAATGGGAGAGGTATTTTACTTGCTATAAGTTTAGTTACAAGCACTTCTAAGAATACTTTATGAAAAATATAAGCTTTTATATTAAGATGAAAAATCATTGCAAAGGGCGCTAACATCAGGAGATCTTTGGTAATTAGTATTTATATCTATGCTGATGCATGCCGTTCTATAATTAAAAAGACTCTCTATTACATTTCACAGCGCACAGGTATACGGGCAATATTAGTTGCCAACCGACCATTGTCAATACCCCGGATCCCATCGGTAAAATCAATTCAGCTAGGCCAGCGCTACTATATTACAAATCATCATATTGTTGCGTTGATCAAAGAAAATGATCTAGTCATAACCGTCCATAGGACAATGGACTATAACATCATTGATAAAGGCGAATTGGTATTAAATCCAAGAGGAGCAACTCACTCCAAAACCTGCATTAACGTACGCTTAAACATGCGAGAATTTTTAGACTTTATGCGTAACAGTGGCATTTAATTCGGTGGTGACGCTACGCCACTATCACATAAAGATCCCATGGATTTTTGTAATACTTTAGGTCGCTGTACCACTAAATATAGTTAAAAATCGGTACGAATAATCGGCATGATTATGATTTTTACTCTATCTTAAGATAAATCTATATTAGGTTGTAATGTCGCCTCTATTAATCTAGAGGTCTTAATAGGCTAGAGAATAGGCTAGAGAATAGGCTAGGAAGCCACAGAATAAAAAAAGGATTTTAATATGTATCAAATACCTGCTTCAGGATTAATAACACTCAAGGTTGCGACAATTATTGCGGCATTTTGGATTACCACAGAGAGTTCAGCCAATGAAAGGTCTGCGGTACAAGTCCAACCTGAAAAATCAAGCAGCACAGCAATCACTGGTCAGAGTGCAGCTGGAACTATTGCAACTATGGCTGTTGAATCTAAAATAGTCATAGGTTTGCTGGGGAGTTTAATCATACAACGTCATAACCACTCTAGAAGTGATAGTGATCCAAATAGTGAAATAAATTCTGTAGGAACCACCATCACTAACGCGACAGGAACTACGACCACAGGAACTACGACCGCAGGAACTACGACCGCAGGAACTACGACCGCAGGAACTACGACCGCAGGAACTACGACCACAGGAACTACGACCACAGGAACTACGACCACAGGAACTACGACCGCAGGAACTACGACCGCAGGAACTACGACCACAGGAACTACGACCGCAGGAACTACGACCGCAGGAACTACGACCACAGGAACTACGACCGCAGGAACTACGACCGCAGGAACTACGACCGCAGGAACTACGACCGCAGGAACTACGACCACAGGAACTACGACCGCAGGAACTACGACCGCAGGAACTACGACCGCAGGAACTACGACCACAGGAACTACGACCGCAGGAACTACGACCGCAGGAACTA
>Ga0233426_10000681_pt1 | contig 34992 bp, 18 predicted proteins | sample SI_118_April2016_6_FD_179875 | JGI IMG/M metagenome (GOLD analysis project Ga0233426, IMG submission 179875) | Seawater microbial communities from Saanich Inlet, British Columbia, Canada - SI_118_April2016_10_MG | ecosystem: Environmental > Aquatic > Marine > Inlet | place: Canada: British... | reverse complement strand
TTGCAAAGGAGTTGGAGTTGGTTGCAAAGGAGTTGGAGTTGGTTGCAAAGGAGTTGGAGTTGGTTGCAAAGGAGTTGGAGTTGGTTGCTCGGGAGTTGGAGTTGGTTCTACCGATACAAGTTGTCCTGCTTTTAAATTGAATCTATAAGATTTATTTTCAAAAACACATTTGTAAAACGGACTTCCTGGTTTTACTGATATTTCTTCTGTTGGAATGTAACTATTTCGTTTGCTATAAATTTCTTCGTATAGATCATAAACCGTAGAATTTTGTTCGGAACTTGTGAATAATTTCCAGTTTAATACTAAACAGTTTACAACCGTGACCGCATTACCTTCTGTGTTTATTTCAAGAACGTCGGTTTGTTGTTCATTTGCAGTTGCAACTATTAAATACTCTTTATCATTATAGTCAACCCGAATGCTAAGTAAATCAGGTTCACCGTTGCGTAAAAACAGTCCAGATTTATCATATTCAGTATTTAGTGAATTAAGTGTTACATCTGTATGAGGAGGACCCCAAATTCTTATTCCAATTGGTGCTCCACTTGATTCGTTATTTGTCTGAGTATAACCACTTTCATTTGTGCTTACAATATCGTGTGATTTGGAATATGTCGCAAATTCACTATCCAACTTTAGTGTACCCGTCTCACTTCCCACTTCAATCGGTGCAAACTCAATTTTTTCAGTTGGAGTTGGAGTTGGTTGTAAAGGAGTTGGAGTTGGTTGCTCGGGAGTCGGAGTTGGTTGCTCGGGAGTCGGAGTTGGTTGCAAAGGAGTTGGAGTTGGTTGCAAAGGAGTTGGAGTTGGTTCATCTGCATCTAATCCTGCAACCGAATTTGGCATAAACGAGTAAAAATATTTACCCGACATTTCATATACAAAAGGTAAATTGAAGGTTTCGGACTTTATTTCATTTGATATATCGTAATATCTAATCGGAAACGAAACGCCTTCACCTTCATTTGAATCTGATACAATAAAGTAAATACGAGTCGGAAAAACTAAATCACTTAATGGAATTAGTTCGGTTGACTCGGAAGTTACTGCATAATATGCCATCGTATTAAATCAACTTGGAAATTATGTTCCACCTCCCACTTCGTAATCAACAGGAGTTGGAGTGGGGTCCAAACAAACTTGATTACAATCGACTGAACTATAAGTAATAGGTCCAATTTCGTAATTGACATCAACCGAAACGGATGGCCAAACTTCGTCATTCAAATTGTATCCGATACCCACATATACAGAAGACCACTCGTTTTCTGTGTCGCGAGTTTCAAACACGGAATTTGTAGGTTTTTTAATATTTTTAATTTGAAGTGTCGGAATTCCATTTATATTTGTAAATCTAAAATGTATTTTTGCAGAAATGGAATTTGTGTATTGGTCAACTAGCATTAAGTCATCTGAAATGATTGTATCAAACTCCATTCCTTCTCCGTTGGCCAAGGAATTTGGATTTACATTATCACCCACAAATATAAACAACTTGTTCCACTCGGAAACATTATCACCCGATGATAATGTTATTTTATTGTTATCAACTTTTGCATAAATTGGCAAATAATCAACTCCGTTTGCAGTTTCTTGTTCTCCAAATTTGATTGATAATCCATCAAATACATTTTCCCATACATTATTAAGATTCATACTTAATCCAAAAAATGTTTTTAATGTTGCTTGACTTGGATTGCATGGATCACCGTTTGGCAATTGCCACGCAGCTACTTTATCGTCAGGACAAACATCACATTCTGGTTCCCACATACATGAATCAAAATTATACTCTTGCCAAAATCCTTGGTTTCCGTTATGAAGACATGACGGATCATCTCTCCATTTGCGTTCTTCACCATCTAACGGTGCATTCGTACATACACACCCCCAATCACAATTCTCTTCGTTCCAACGAGGAACATAATTTTCATTTTGCTGAGTACATTCATCTTGTTTAGCACCAGGGGGATCGGCATCTCCCGGATTATCTTTACACTGACAAATTAATTCACACGAAACAGTTCCGTCCGGATTTCTTGTTTCTTTTACAACCAATTCTTGATTATCTTCACAATCCGGTGGATTAGTTCCGTTTGCTATAATTGCATCTACTCCTTTACATTCACAATGGTACTCACACGCATTTTGATCAAACACTTTGTCAGAAACTGCAATACAATTTATGTTTTGATCCACTTCATCTTCTATACATACACAATCACCATGCTCACAAGTTGGAAGAAGTGGAGCAACTAAATTGCCATTACAATCACCCGATACATAAATCTGTTTTCCTTGAGCATCTGTTGACTCACAACAATCTTCAAATTCACAAGTTGCTGGGTCTATTGTTTTAAGTTTGTTGGGGTCAGGATTTCCATCTTTGTCAAGACACTGATGATCTGCATTGTTTGGATCAATTTCTATACATTCGCAATCTTCCCATTCGCACGTATTTGGATTGAGAGTTTTATCTCCACCAGATTTTGTGTTTTGACCATTCATGCCATTACCACATTCGGGTGGATTTTGTTCAAGACAATTCACTTTTGCTTGGTCACACACTGTAAATACACATTCCCATGCACAAATATCATCATTCCATTCAACTGCTACCCCATTACAACCATTTTGACAAGCCGCAGATGCACGTGCTTCATCGGCATTTTTAAATGCTTGGTCGCAAGTAGGTTTATCTACTTCACATTCAGTTGCATTTACTCGTGTGTATGTTTTATCTTGTGGATTTGGAGCAAATTGTAGTCCAACCCATCCGTTGACGGCCGTTTCATTGCATTCACATTCAGGAAATCCACATCCTAGATTATAGGAACGTTTTTGTGGAGCTCCAAATTCTTGTTTTGTTTCTGCACCACATTGACGTGTATCATCTTCACACTGAGTACAACCACGATAACAATTTCCATTTGCAGATGGTGTTGATCTAACATAATTCCATCCAGCATATGGAGAATAACAACGTTTTGCACTTAATCCGTCACACTCGTTTGGTGAAGGACTACTTGTTGGTGTTGGTGTTGTACTGGTGATAATTACACCATTTGCAGCTGGTGATCCCGGTTTTTGTGTAACTTGCGTTCCTATTGGATGTGTATTTTGCAAATTATTTTGTAAATTTAATGATCCTAAACTTTCAATTACATTTTCTTCACGAATTGCATCATTGTCAGGAGAAATTATTACATTCATTCCTGCTTTGAATTTTGTGGTATCAGAATTTGAAATTTGAATTGTTTTTGTACCGGAAGCTGATTCTGATGTACTTGTAGCAGTTGCCATTTTTGTTATCACCGAATTGAAATCAGTTGCCCCACTTGCTGACGTTGATGGATTATCTGTGTCTCCGTGGTAAATATACAATGGTTGTAGTGTGTTTCCATCATTCACAACTGGATGTAAATCTGCGTTTGAATTGTCAAAATCAATATACAATTGATAATAATTCAAATTAGAAAGTTCATCATTTGGTAATTCATCTGTGTTGTCCAAAATAATTGTTGCGTTTTCAATGCTTATTGTTTTTGTAAATGAATAATTTTCATCAACGGCTGCGTCCGGCCAAAAAGCAGAACTTAAATCATGATTGTCTTCATTTTGATTGCTTGTGTATAACGTACTCCATGCTGACATATCACGATCATCAAAATTTCCAACTCCGTTGTCTGAATGAGTTGGTTTTAATAAATTTTTGACTTGCAAGATTTTTTCGTCAGCAACGATCCCATCTGCCCAACGAAATTCTAGTTCGTTTGCGTCATCTCCACCCAAATCGGATTGTGATGTTGGAGTCGGAGTTTGTTCTGGTGTTGGAGTCGGAGTTGATTGCTCGGGAGTTGGAGTTGGAGTTTGCTCACATTCCGTCACCTCAATAGGAGAACCGGCAGAATGTACATTTTGAATTTCTTCTGCGAAATGTAATATTTTTGTAATTGGATTTGCCATGTTAACTCCTAATGATTATTTCTTATACTTACGAAACGTCTTCAGTGTGAATTAATGTCCAACGATCAGAACCTGTGTATGTATCTGTTTTATTGTCGTATGAAGTATTCCATTGTCCTACTGTTCCCCCGGCTGCTAATCCAGTTACTCCTCGTTGACCGTGTGAGTTGTTTCCAGCGGAATAGTATTTGATTTTTACTCCACTTGAACGATCAATTTGCTTGATGATAGAATGATATCTACCAAATGCAACTTCTACAATTCCATCACTTGCTTCAAACCAAGGTGTTGGAACTTTAGCATAATCAGTTGCAGAAACAACTCCGTCTGTTGAATTATGACGATCCAATCCAAGTGCTCGTCCATCACCAAACATAGCAATAACACCTGTTTTGTTGTATCCCATTGCATATATGCTTCCGTCAAGTTTTTTAACTGCGGAATTATATTCTCCTGCGAATACATCATCTACATCTGTATCAATTAAAATTGGTGTAACATAATGATCTCTGTGAATTCCGTCAATTGTATTTTCTTCACTTAATCCAAGTTGGTAATTATCATTACGACCCCATCCGTATAATGAGTTGTCTTCAAGAATTGCAAAACAATGATGACGTCCTGGTATTACTCGTTTTACACGAACATCTTTTAATCCGTTAAATGAAAATACACGACCAAATGATTTATGAATAGAATCTGCCAAAGCAAAATCATGATAAACTTCTAAATGACCCTGACCAAGAGCACCATATCCATTGAATCCTGCACTGAATAATTGTCCATATTCATTTAACAAATAACTTGTAGAACTGGCACATTTTATGTCAATTATTTTACCAACATATTCAGGCATTATATTTTCTTGACCATCATTTAAAAGAAGTGTGTCATAAGATTTTGCCGCCTTGTATCCCTGGATGTGGCCTTTATATACCGTTTCTCCATAATAGTTTCCACCGGTGTGCCCGGTGCGAACCGTGGTAGCAGCTCCATAATTGGAATGAACTGTAGTATTGTTGCCAGAGAAAAAACTAGAACCATGAACTTGTGGATTTCCCCAAAAGTATAATCTGTTGTTATTATCCAACGCAAGTCCATGATATATACCAGTTGCTATTTTGTTGATGTTTGTTATTGGTTCTTCGTTAAATAATACAGGAATTGCAGTTTCTGATGAATCTGAAGCATTAGTTGTACCTGTTCCTAGTCTTGCACTATAATCTGCTTGATGACCAATAGCAAATAATTCTCCGGTATCTGTTAATAAATGAGTATAATCAAAATTTGATTCAATTTGTTTTAATTTTGCTCCATCTGGAATAAAGGTTAAATCAGCGTCTGTTAATTCATTCGTTGCAGTTTCTCCTTGCATACTTGCATTGTTTGTATTTTTACCACAGGATTTAATTTTATTTGTATCATCTCCGTGATTGAGATGTAACATTGTATAATCAACACTACATTGTATAGAATTTAATCTTAAATCAAAATTAATGTTTCTTGCGAAATCAGTTAATGTTGTAGATAATCTTGGAAAATCAACGTCCATAGTAGATTCGTATGTATTTCCTTTATCAGAATGTTGGTATTTGAAATTTGTGTTACCGAGTTGTCCTTCACCAGTTTCACCAAATCCAATTATTTGTCCGTTTGATAACAAAGCAGTTGAATGATTTTTTCCAATTTTAATTTCCACAGCACCCATCATACGATTGCTTTCGGTCCATGCTTCTATAATTTGAGAAGAACTCAATTCAGCAGGAACTGGTGCATCATCTGCATAACGATCAATTCCAAGTTGTCCATCGATATTTTCACCACATACAAATACTTTTCCATTTAATGTAATATATGCAGATGAATTGCTTCCTGCAAATGCTCGAAATACATTTTCTGCCAAAAGAGTTGGTTCAGCGACATAAGTTGCATCATCTGCAAGATTAACTCCGAGTTGATTTTGATCATTCAATCCAAATCCATATAATTTATTGTCGTATGTATGAAGTAATACATGACTGTTTCCTGTGATTATTTTTTTAACATGAATTTTTTCGTTGTTTTGAGTATCACCAGGTAATTTTCCGCCTGTATTTACAACTTTTCCTGTCGCAGGATGAGGATGACTCGAAATACCAAAATCGTGCAACTCAGATATATTCATACGGTCTGCACCTTGTCCTAATAATCCATATCCTGCGAATCCTGAACTAAATACTGCTCCGTCTAATGTTAATATATAGGAAGTGCTCGTTGTACACGCAACTTGATACATTTTATTATCCGGTATATTCAACTCAAATACTGTATTATCTGTGATATAAGCAGAATTTGTGTCATCTGCTACGGAGTTATCCCAATATACAAGTTGTGCGTGTGGATACGCTTTTGCCGCCTTGTATCCGCTGATGTGGCCTTTATATACCGTTTCTCCATAATAGTTTCCACCGGTGTGCCCGGTGCGAACCGTGGTAGGAGCTCCATAATTGGAATGAACTGTAGTATTGTTGCCAGAGAAAAAACTAGAACCATGAACTTGTGGATTTCCCCAAAACCAAATTCTTTGATTTACATCAAGTGCGATTCCATGAAATCTTCCGATGTCAGCATCAACAATTTGTGTATGAATATCAGAACTTAGTTTTATATCAATTTCTGCTTTATCTGCGTGATCAATTAAAATTTGCTTTGGAGTAAATGAATTTCCAGCAGAAGTTGATCCTTGACCGAGATTACCAGCAGAGGCATCATTTCGTCCTGCTACATAAAATTTATTGTCGTAAGTTAAAAAACCTATTGTTTTGGAATGTCCTACGATTTTTTTGATTTGACCAATTTCATTAATTTCTGATTCTTGCCAATTTTTAATATTTTCATGTAATTCATTGAATTTACGATTAGTTCTTCCTTTTGCTAATTGATATTGATCGTTTTCTCCTGCTACTAAAACTTTTCCATCGTTTTTGATAACAAACGAAGAATTTTCAGTATTATGCAAACGATCTGGAAATTGTTTCAACTTTGCATCATTGTATTCAGGATTTTCATTGAAAGGATTTGCTTTAACAACAATACTTCCTCCTAGTCCACTTCCACCTGAGTATGTATGAGTTGCTACACTTAATGTAGCAACCGAATGTACAGGTGATGTTGATAATAATTCATCGTATCTTGGTTTACCCACAATAGTTTTATTTGGTTTTGATGAATTATCAGGACTTAATCCACCTGATACCACAAATGATGATTCTTCGACACCAAGTGATGTTGTATCAAATGTAATTGAATCTTTATCATAAATTTCAAGATGACGATTTCCATGTAATGTAAATTTTCCTTTTCTGTCTTCACCTGATAAGCGATACGCAACCACATCACCTAAATTATCATCAAGTTCCTTGATTACTTTGATATGAAAATCACGAAAGTTTTCTTTGTGTTGTCCACGAAATTTATCACCTAAATTTTCACAAGCATCACAATCAGCAAAATCACCAACCACCAAATCGGTACGAGTTGCAGTCGCATTTGCAAAGTCATTGTGTGGATTGTGAACAGTAACATCACCTCGGTTAAGCAATCCAGAAAATACATTTTCTGTTGTGATTGAGTAGGTGGTGCTAGAATCACCTGTTTTTTGATAGCAACGTCCTGCTACATTTACAAAGTTTTTTGCATTTGGGTGATTTTCTGCTATAAAAATTTCGTCTGGTGTAGACTGAGACGTTGAATTTGCTGATGTTGAGTTTATTGATGATTTATTTTCCATGATTAGTTATCTCCATAATTGTAAGTTGTTCCAGTTGGCCATTGAGTTGGTAATGTTTTTGGATTGATTGAATCCGTTGAAATTATTGTTGGGTTGTGATCTTCTACTCCATCCGTTGCAGGTGGAACTATCAATAAATATTCTATTGAATCAAGAAAATCTTGTGTTTCGTCTTGTACAAAATTTGGCACATCAAATGTATAACGAACTGCATATGCAGTTAGATTTCCATTTTGAGGATGTTCATATGTTCCACTTGTTACTTTTTTGTCTGCAAGTTCTACTGAAACTATTGTATTATCTGGAAATGTAAGTTTTGCGTTAGATGCAGTCCATGTATTTTGATCAAGTCCAGTTGCAAATGAGTGATAAAATTCAAAATCTACAACAGGTTGTCCTGATGTTACAGATATTGTATGAGTTTTTGTTGCCGTCCCATTTGCCATACTTGTGCTATCTGGATGATTCGGTATATGATAATTGAATGATAATGTAACTTCACGAACCCATCCACATTTTGCGTATTTTCTTATTGGGTCTTGAATTGTTTCACTTGGAAGTTCATAATCAAAAGTTTCAAGTGTAGGTCGTGAATCATCGCATTGAGTGTATTTTCTTATTGAATCTTGAATTGTTTCATCTGGAAGTTCATAATCAAAAGTTTCTATTGCAGTCCATTCATTATTACAATAAGCATATTTTCTGACTTTGGTTTGATCAGTTGTTTCTGGTAATACATAATCAACAATTTCCGGTAATGTAAGTCCTTCACATTCCTCGTATTTCAAAATATTTACTTTTGGTGGAACGGAAGGTAATTCAAAATCTGGATCACTCGCAGGTGCTACATAATCTGTTTCGCAACTTTGATATTTAATTCCAGTTACAGCAGTAAACGAAATTTGAGTAATTGTAAGTTTTTCTTCTTTATCTGTGCCTTTGTTTATTATCACACAATCACCAACTTTAAATTCTCCGTATTGCTCTTGTATAGTCGCAATTTTTGATCCAATTGATGTATCGTTTTCTAAAATACCACGAGTTCTAATTGGTGTTGGGGTACTTTCTGGTGTCGGTGTGGGTTGTGGTATTGGAGTTGGAGTTGGTAAGCAATCTTTGGATAATAAAGTGTTTGGTGGAACAAAACATCCTGTATAAACTGCTTTTTTGGAAATGCGGAAACCTTGAATGTATCCATTAAAATACAGTCGGTTGCCTGTATGAAGCATCTCTCTTGAACCTATGTATATTTTCTTGGATAAATTTGAGTTGTAGGTGCTATGACCTTGCAGGACATTTGCTGATTTAACTCCATTCAAATACAACGACACATTATTACCAGAACCTACTATAGCCACATGATACCATGTGTTCAATGATGCAGCTGCTTTGGCCGAAACAGTTGTAGTTCCGACGTACTCAGAATAACTTATCTCACCTGAACTTGTGTAGAGCAATTGCCAGTTCACATTTGAACCGCTTGAATGCCAGCATGATGCTATCATGTGTGAGTCAGTTGAAGAACCATAAACATTTGCTGGATTGGTATTTACATACACCCACGTTTCTAATGTAAAATCTCCGTTTATGTTTAAATCGTTTGTTTGATCAATTTGTAAATAATCTCCATTTCCGTCAAAATACAAACTACTCGCACCCAAAATTGTTTCAGTAGAAGAATGCTTTACATCACCATTTTTTGTTATTGCATATTCATTTTTAGAAATATCTGTAATTGCATCTGCTTCATTTGTTGTATCACTTTGAATATTCAAAGCAACTTCACCACAACTTGGTTCATTCGCAGGAATTGCTTCTGTAATTTCAAGCATAGAAGTTGGTTTTGAAAAACAAGTTGTGTAAACTGCTTTGTTTGTAATTCTTAGATCTTGAATATACACATGAGAAGATGGAAATGTTCCTGTATGACTTGAGTTTGAACCTATATTGAGTCCGTTTTGATCGTAATCTAAATTTAAGTTTCCTGTTGCAACTTCTTCACCATTGTAATAAATTGTCATTACACCATTTTTTCTGACGAATGCTATATGATTCCACGTATTTAATGACTCTGATATACTTTGATTATCTATCGTACCACCATTATTGTGAGTGATGAATCTTACTGATGTTGGGTTCACTAGCACAAACCAACGACTTGTATCTTCAGCAGTTGTTCTATCTTTATTATTTTGTAAATAAAAATGAGAAGATGTAGAAGGTAAATTTACCCAAAACTCAATTGTAAAATCACTAGTTCCAAAATTAAAATCAGAAGATGGTTCTGCTTGCAAATAATCTCCGTTTCCATCAAAATACAAACTACTACGGGTAAATGGTGATTTGCTTGTATTATGAGCAACATCACCATATTTTGTTAATGCACGTGAAAATACTGATGAATCTACAATAGGATCACTTGATTTAAATGTATTTGATTGTAAATGTAATACTACATCGTTTGCACAATTTATCAATTCAGGATCACCACACGCATCTGAACAATCAGTTGTAAATAATGCACTTGGAACAACAAATCGTCCTGAATACACCGCAGAACTTGAAATTCTTAAATCTTGAAGTTGTCCTACAAAATAGTTTTGTTTTTTGTGATCATCTTCGCAACCAATTGATACATTGTGTGTAGGTGAATTTACTATTGTATCAACAAACTCAGATTCACCTGCTAGTTTTCCATCGACAAACAATTTGACTTTTCCGTTTACATTTACTACTGCAACATGATGCCATGTATTTAAATTCAATAAAGTGTTGCTTCCACAAGTTAATCTCCAACGACCTCCTACAGATTTACCAATTAATACACTCGGTTTCATGCCATGTACCGCAAGCATAAATCCTGTGTTACCTGTGTTACTTGCTGTACAAATTATTGTTTGATGTTGATTTGCTTGAGTTATCTTGATCCATGATTCAACAGTAAAATCTGCTCCGACTCCATTATGAAGAAATTTAAAAGCATCTTTTGAATTTGGAATTGAAATAGAATCTGATCCATCGAAGTTAATTGTTCCGGTATCAAATAATTTACTTGATTCAGTATGAGCAGTATCTCCATTTATTGATATTACTCTGCTTTGACATCCTATATCTTTGATTCCGTCAGAAGTTGTAGAACGAATTAAAAGTTTAGTATCTCCATCCGGATTCGCAACTGCATAATATTTTGGTGGCAGACACTCATTTGATACATTGTTAACATCATAATTACAATTATACAACGCAGAACGTACAATTTTAAAGTTTGTTATACTTCCTTTAAAATTATCAATAATTTCATTACTTTGTTCTACGCCACCGATTATCAAACTACGTGTTGCATTTGATTTGCTCGCAGAATTTACAATGGAATATCCTGTGTTATTGGTATTTGTTATTGCGATTCCGTTGATAAATATTTTTATTTGACCACCGGAAAATACGATTGCTATTTTATAGTCGGTATTTACGGAAATTGTATCTTCAGGTGAAACAAACGATTTATATGCAGTACGAAGCACTCCACGATGAATATTAAATGTAAGTTCTCCGTTTGAACTAACAAAACAATCCACCGCAACACTTGCCGATGAATTTACTACATTAGAAAATAATCTTACTAAATTTCTTTCAGTACCTGTTAAATCAGTTGCATTTAAATCAAATTCAATTGTGTAATCGGTTGTTCCGTTGTGAAGAAAATTTAAATCAGAATTGTTACCTACTATTATTTTATCCGCACCGGATTTTGTGTAAGGTATATCAAATGTATATTTTACAGAATGACCATCTTGCATTCCATTATCGCCGTGACTTACCGTTTCAGCAACATTTTTTCTATCTCGCAACTCAACCGTTACAATTGTTCCATCTGGATAAGTTAATTTTGCATTTGAAATAGTCCAAGTTGATACATTTTCATTACCAATTCTATAATGGATTGAATGAAGAAATCTATGATCAACAATCGTTTCATCATCAGTTATACTAAAGTAATAAGTCCTTGAATCAGTTCCATTAGCAGTAGCTGATGTTGAATGTCCCGGAATCTTAACATTAGCGGTCAATTTTACAGACTGAGTTCTTCCAGTGAAATTAATTTTATCATTTTCATAAATCAAATCTGTGACTACATCTACATTTGAATCTGCATCATTTTCAATACTATCGTCTGAATCACTTTTTTGTAAATCAACTGATATGCTTTCACATGAAGGTTTGAAATCTATTACTCCTAATGTTGATGAAGGAACATTAAATTCATCTGCGTATACTGCTACATTTGTCACACGAAATGATTGCATATAATACGAAGTAGATGTAGAATAATGATTACATCCAATATAAGTTGGACCTGAAAAACTTGGAATGCTTCCAGAATATGATCCAAATGAATAGGCACTTGAATGCAAAAATCTATTGGTCAATTTTTCGTGTTTTTGTCCATTTACATATAATACCCAATTCGTAACATTTTTTCTAACTAATGCAATATGATACCATGTATTGTTTTCCAACGAAATAGGTGATAAAAATGCAATGTGATGAACCCATCTATTGCTTGCTGATGTTGATCCGTGGCCATCATTAACCAACCATTGAAACCAACGACCTTCTTCTCCGTTGCGTTCTTTTTGATCACCACGATGATCAAGCAACCACGATGAACGATTTCTTGAAGTTTCATCGTGAGTTATAATTCTATGATCTTGTTTTACATCATCAAATTTAATGAATGTTTCAATTGTAAAATCGTTTGTACCGATGATCATGTCACCGATATTTGTTTCTAAAGTATTATTTGGTGGATAACTTTCATCTCCGTTTGCTACTTTTATTGTTGGTAAATCAAAATGTTTTGTATCAGAATTTAATTTAGTTTCACCTTTTTCTGTAACATCGAAAGTTTCTGAACCTTTATCTAAGATTGCAGTATCATCTGTTGCAGGTTGCAACAACAAATATTGAGTTTCGCAAGTTGATGCAGTTATTTCAGGACGATCAATAGGTTGCGTTGGTTCATCTGTATCATCATCTGTATCGTCATCATTTCCTCCACCGGGTTGTGGAATTGGTGTAGGAGTTAACTCAACACCAAATATCAAATTCATTCTTAATCCTGTTTTATCATCTTCAGCAGAATAAGGTATAAATTCTGTTTCCAATGGATCGTGTTCTGAACCATCACACAATACAAGTTTGATATTGCTTACACTTGAATAATCTTTTACACCCCAGCGAATAACTCTTGCGTCATTTGATGCACCTACCATTCCAGTTAAAATGTTTGTGTATCTTTGTTGACCGGATTCTAATTTAGAAACATTTAAAGATATTGTACTTGATTCTTTACTTAGTGTATTTCCGTCTTCGTCAATTATGTCCCAATTAATTTTCGGACAATCTGGTGTTGGTGTTGGAGTAGGACTTGGTGTTGGAGTAGGTTCTACGAAAACACAAGGCATTGGATTTGGCAAATAAGATGATACACCAACATGATTTCTACGACCATTATCTCCTCTAAATAATCTTCCGTCAATAACCGATGAATCAAGATATCCAGCTCCTCCTCCACCAGCAGAGTCTGCACCTGATAATGCTCCACCTCCACCTCCACCAAACCATCCTGCTCCACCTCCACCTCCCGATGAATGTCCAGCAGTTCCTCCTTGACCACCATTAAATTGCGAACCACTTGAAGAATTTCTTGACCATGCAAGTGAGTTACCACGATATCCACCCGAAGTTTGTGATCCACCTTTTCCACCATGATTATCACGGGTACCTCTTGATCCATGGCCACCGGAAGTGCCACCACCTCCACCACCACCCGTGCCACCCACTTGATATGATCCAGATGAACCACCTCCACCACCAGCAATCAATAAAGCATTTTCTATTGAAACTGCGTCTTTAAATACACCACTCATTCCACCACCTGCTCCTGCACCACGATGTGCTCCAGAACCACCACTTCCAGCAGAACCACCTGGACTATATCCAGGAGTATTTGAACGAGATTTAGCAGTTTGGCCAACTCCTATAATATAAGTTTCACCCGGTTGAACATCTAGTTTACCATCAGCATATCCACCTGCGCCACCTGCATAAAGATAACGACCACTGCCACCACCAGCACCCCAAACTTGTACATTGATTTGAGTTACATTATCAGGTACAACAAATAATCTGTTTTTTCCGTTTGCGGTATAAGGTAAGCATTCTTCACGATCTTCCCAACTAATCAAAATCAATCCATCTTGATCAGGACGACCTGCATTCATTATCATTTCATGCAGTTTATATGTTGGAGTTGGAGTTGGAGTTGATCCAAATGAACAATCTGAATTGATCGGTGGAATAATTAAAGTTGCTACAAACGCATTTCCTACTTCACCATTAGACATTGTTTCTACAGGAGTAGTTGCATCTTTAAAATACACATCTACTTCTTCTCCAGATGAAAGTGTGAGAGTTAAATCAGTTGCATTCCACGTAGATAAGTTATCGTTAAATTGTGATGAAAAAAGTTTTACATTTTCAATTTCTTGAAATGAATCAGACTGAGTAATTGATAAATTTTGTGTGAAGGTTGCTCCGTTGTCAGGTGCATCGGGTAACACCATATCAAAACTTAAAGTTGCATCACACGATGGAGCAGGAATTGGAGTTACAGTTGGAGTTGGAGTTGGAATTAAATCTAATGGTCTGAAATATAAAAAGAATCCTTGATTGGTAATTACATGATCACCTGCTTCAAAATACTTGTAGTAAACCGTATAACAAGTTCTATCTGATTCCCATCGTGGAGTGTATTGTGTCCATGAACCTATAATACCATCTCCGTGATTCCACGATGATGTCAACGTCGTAACTGCAATTACCATTGTTGGTTTTGTGAATGTGTATGTCAAAGCACCTTGATTCATTCCCGTTGATCTTAATGTTCCTTGCAACCCACGCATTCCACCAGTTGAATGATTATACGGATCAACTATTTGCCAAGTGCTTGTGTTGTGCATATGAACAAATCTTAATGAAGAATCAGGAGATAAAAATCTAGGTGTTAATTCAATAGGAAGATTCGTGTAATCTCCATAAGTTATCCAACGATTACTTGCATTTTGATTGTGTGCTTGAGTGTAATCAATTGTAACATCTTCCGTGAGATTTGTAAGTGGATTGAATACATATCCAAGTTCATTTTCAATGTTATTCAAATATAAATCACACATAGGAGAACGATGATTAATATCAGTAATATCAATATCATGACACACATCACTAACAACTTCTTCTGAATCTGTTGACTGAAGATGCAATACAACTTGCCCACATGACGCATCTTTTGCATGACACGGAGGACATCCACCTAAAATGAAAGGTTTCTTTAATCCATCAAAATCAAAATCGGAATCGTATTTCCAGCAATAAGTTTTTCCGAAGTTTCCCATACGAACTTCTTCGGTACGATCCAAGTAAAAGTATTTTGCTTCAACTTTTTCTTGTAAAGTTGTATTTAAATTGTTTTCGTCATAACAAACAAGATGATCACCTCGCATTTGTACAGTGATATTTTCATACTCAGAAATAACTGAAAGTCTGCATTTTTCTTCGTATTCCAAATACTGAAAGAATTTAAACATTCCGTCATCATCTTTTTTGTATATCAATACACACGGAATAAATGAAATTGCATCACCATCTTCGTTTGGAAGTTTGTTTTCAAGTTCACTGTTTTTGATACACTTGTAACTTGATACAGACAACCATTCTTCAAACATACAAGGTTTTCCAATTATCTTGTCGGAGTTACCAACTACAATACCACCAACTACATCATCGTTACATTGTGGATGTAAAATTGGATTTTCAACATCAAGCAACCAAGTTCCGTTCAACTTGATACAACTATAAAAACCTTTTTGATTTTTAGGACGTTCTTCAGATTCTGTTATATTTGAACAAAAAACAAAATCAGTTGTTGTTGCCGCCAACGAATTTATTCCACCATAAATACTTTTTCCCGTGAGTTGATCATATGCAAATTCATCAAGTTTGAAAGAAGCATTGTCTGCGTCTGCTCCGTAAAATTCTTGTACTAGTTCCCAAAAGAATTCTCCGTATTCATAAACACCGATATAAGAATGTTTGTCACCATTTTCAATTGTGGGTGCACAAGTAATAAAAAGGTTTTCATCGGTAATTTCCAAATCAATACCGAAATTTAATTGATTTTCATCGGTGATTACAATTTTTTCGGAATCAAGTTTAATAGTTTGTATAAAATGAAACTTACCATCATTTCTTTTTTTGAAAACCATTACTCCTCCTGTACCAGAAACTATTTGCGTACCATGATTCACAAACGATGCAACAATAAATGTGTCGTTGTTTACAATCTTATATACATCATCTGAAGACTCGGGAAGAATAATTTCTTCTAACAATTGAGGATCTTCTTCTGAACGAGGGGATTGTGAATAAACGTACAACACACTTCCGTGTGAGTTCTTTTTGCATTCTATGTAAGTTTGTGTTTCCATGATTTAAATCTTAAATTGGTTCATAGTATGAATATGACTGATAATAATTATCAAAAAATAATGTGGCATCAGTAATAGGTTGGTTTGTTACATCGGCAGTTATTCGATCAGGAGCATTCATAAAAGTTTTTCTATCGGAACTAAACTTGTGTATTTTTCCGTTACTTTTCAGAATATTATTTTGTGGTAAAATGTCAACTACACCAGTTGCAAATGTATACTTAGTAGGTGCGTATCGTGTTACCGTGAAATTGCCCCAATATCCCCAACTTCCATTGTGAGATGATCCCGAAAATGTCCAATGAGGATTCCATGTATATCCAGTTGATCTTGTCAAACTACTATAAGACCTTGAATATTTTGAAAATAACTCACCACTATCTGTTAAAAATAATGTAATTCCCTCTAACGTAAATGTTTTTACTACTCCGTTGGCAGGACCATAATTTCTTTCTTCCATAGATGGAGTAACTCCACCCGGAACATAATTTCTCCACGATACATTTTCGGGTTTAAAATACAAATCACCAGATTTTATATAATAGTGTCCATATTGTTGATATGTAGACAAAATACTTGTATGATGTGCAGTATCAACATATAAATTACCATAACCACTTCCGACATAATTATCAATATCGGACAAGACATCTGTGGCGGTGTTCCCACCTAATGTTATATTTCTTTGTACCTTTTTTGTAATAGAATTATACATCAACAATCCCCTAACATCTGCTATGCCACTTAATTCGTAAGGTGTAGTTGAATTGTGTGTTCCATACTTTCCAACTAAATAATATTTTTCATTTGAAATGTGCTTGTAAATTACAAAATCAGAACTTCCAAATTCAATTTTTCCGACATCTTGTAAAACAGTTTTAGATGGTTTATACGAAAGTGAACCTTCAAACAAATGAGAAGAAAATTCAGTTTGTGCAAACGGATCAACGATTGTGCCATGCCACCAAGCATAGTATCCTGTTGCCGATGTAGATTTCCAACCAAATGCTTCTCCTGTCTTCGTGACCACAAATGTAACACCCGTTCCTAAATACACCTGAGATAAATATTCTCCTTTTAAGACATCAACGTCGTATGTCCGATCCATTAAAGTATTATCACCCAAAGGTGCACGACCTCTTGCAGTTAATATCGCAAATGGAGTTGGTGTTGGTTTATTTGGATCAATTGGAGTTTGAGTGGGTGTAGGTGTAAACTCAATTGTTTCTGGTAAAATATCAGAATTATTTGTAATTGCAAATCTACCTTTCACAAAAGTTACACCAGACCTAATAATGCTTTCAGAGTTTTTTGTAGTTGGATTTAATTTCCAATAACTTCCGTCTGATTTCAAATAAGTTGGTAGAATCTGATGTGACTCTCCATAATTGTAATTTACTAATTCAGCCGTATTTAAATTGTGAAGTGAAACAATGTCTTCATCTTGAGTAAGTAAAGTATTTCCATTTTGTGATGTTCCCAAATCAATTATACGACCATCTGATTTAAGAATGTATCTTCCCATCGTAGCATCAATTACATCCTCTGCTAAAATTACATTATTTTCGATTGCATTTCCAAGTTTAATGTATTGACCATCAAGTGATACATAACATCCATCTTCTGTGTATTTTTTAACATTCTCTGCGACTTTAACTGATGTCGTACCATTTAATCTTTTTAAATTTCTTGCACTATCAATTATGTAACTTAGTGAGTCAGATGTAAAAATATCAGCAACTCCACCTTCTATACTTTTTTGATAAACTTCTGTGTTGGAAGGTGCTAAACCTAGTTGACCATTTCCGTTTGTTCCCGTTGCCCACACAGAACCGTCATTTTTCAAAATAAGAATGTGTTGTCCACGGGCACTACTTCCTCCTGATGAGTAGAAATAAGAAGCGACTGATATTTTTATAATTTTATCACCTTCTTCGGTTGGTGCTGGAAGTATTTGAAAAAGATTGCTTGATAAATACTCTGTATCTCTGAATGATTTTGTCCACGATTCCATGTCCAATTCCACATTAAACAATCCTTCTAAAATTTTATTTTCAAATGACTCACCGACTAAATATGGAGTGTCCGCCCAACTGTTACTTGGTATATAATTTTCAAATATCTCCATACCGGAACACCAAAGACTTCCATCAGATTTTACGAAAAAAGCACCAGTTTGTAACGTTCCATCTATGTAAGATATGTTTTCATTTTGACATATTTTTTGGAATCTATTTTCAAGAGCAAAAACTGATCCGTTTCCTAACGCACCATTGTTTTGACCTCCTGCAAAAATTTCAATTTTAGAATCGGATAAACTTTGTTCAAATGGTTTTAAATTAGTTGTTTTTACACAAAAGAAACTATTATGCCCCACTCCAATATATTTTACATTTTTTGAAAATTCAGGAAGAAAATTTTGTTTTGGAAATGCGTTATTGTAATTATTTCCATAATGTAAGTTTGTAAACTCTATTACATTATTATTTTGATGGGTACGGGTCCTGTGTTGAGTTCCGAATGTTCCGGTGTCATGGGTCGTTCCAACTCCAACTAATCCTTGTCCATATAATGTCCCATCTTTGTGAAGTATTAAAACGAATCTTGATTTGTATGTACGAGTCAAATCGTCATTAAAAAAGTTAAGCTCACGAGTTTCATTCCCGTGTTCTGACATTGATATAAAATCAAAGTCTGAAATGGGATCGTTGGAATATTCTATTTCAGGTTTTACATCTTTTATATCATGTGCCACTAAAGAATACGCAGAAACTGCTCCAACGTCGTTTGCATTATTATTATATTCCGCATAATAATAGTCAAACGAGTCTGCTTCATCGTCACTATAAACATTTAAAAAGTTTAACCAATCCCACTCTGATTTCAAACCAGTCATGTATAAAGAATCGTGTTCGTTGAAAATAAAACTTGTAAGTGTTCCTGCAACAACTTTTTTGTATCCAGAAGTTTTTATTTGAATAAATGTGTTTTCATCGTTATTGGTTGTCAATGAATTTTTAAATGCAATATATGTATCATTATCAAGAGTGTCCAACCAAGTTGAATCGGAATAATCATGCTGGAATGGTGCTTTGAAAAGTTTTTTAAGTGACCACTCGTCTATTTTGTTGTTTCCGAGTTGTCCAAATGTATTGTTTCCAGTTGCCCACACACTACCATCGGTTTTTATAATAACCGAATGATGTCCTCCGGCAGATACTTCTTTTACACTATCGTTTAAAACTTTAGTAAAGGTATTAACATTTGCATTTGTTCCAAGACCCAGTTGGCCATATGTATTACGACCAGTTGCCCATAAACTTCCATCACTCTTGATTGCAAATGAATGCTTTGCTCCTGTAGAAATTTTTGTTACATCATCTAAAACTTCTGTGAATGTTGATGATTTAGTGTTTGTTCCCAAACCAATTTCTCCTACTTCATTTAATCCCGAAGCATATAATTTTCCGTTTGCGTCTAAGATTAATGAACATTTGTATCCAGTTTGTATATCAATTGCACCAGAGTATATTTTTGCAGGAGAACTTATTTTTGCTCCCACAGAATCACCCAACTGACCTTCTGCGTTTGATCCTGTTGCGTAAACATCACCTTTATCTGTAAGTAATAATGTATGATCGTAACTTCCTTGAATTTTTACAATGTTTATATTTTCATCTAAATTTATTGATTTTCCATTTATACTATTTTCAAATGAAGTTTCTGTTGTAATTCCCAACTGACCACTTACATTACTTCCAAAACCAAGTAATTGATTTCTGTGGATTATCTCAGGATCAACACTTTCAGGTTCACTATCATCTACATCACCCTCAGTATGAGAATCGGGTATAATAGTAATTACAGTTACTCCTTCTGGAATTGGGGTTGGTGTAGGCCATGGATCAGGTTCAGGTGTCGGTGTTGGATTTTCAAAAATATGTGTACATTCATCTAAAACAGTAGGTATATTCAAATTAAATGAAATTGCAGTATATGCTGAATTTCCTGAATATGTTTCTTCGTGTCGTGTATCTAAATTAACTTCTACAGTTGCCCACTCGGTATCATTACTTGCTTTTATTTTGACATTTCTAATTGATCCTGTGTTTGTACCCGGACCATAATACCTTTTCTGAGTTGTCATAAAAATATGACTAGTTTGAAATGGTGCTTTATTTTTTTCAATTTCAATTGTCTGTGTATTTGTTCTATAAGAACCACCCATGTACCAAGGCATATTAAATTCGTAACTAATATACAACAAACATTTTTCAGGAGGAGCAGGACATCTTTCACTTTTTGGACAAAGTTCCAAAAGTTTTTTAGATGGAGCAAAGTTGCAGGTATAAGCCGCAAAATCTTTGATTACACGTAAATCTTGCATATATCCGTCAAAATAACGAGTCCATTTGTTTGAAGAAGAAACATAAGGATCATAAACTGCTCCTACTGCAAAGTTTGATGTTTGACGAAAACGACTATCTTCGCATCCGTTGTATACAAGTTTTCCGTCAAGATACATATAAACTCTAAGATTTCTTCTGACCATTGCAATATGATGCCATGTATCATTTTCTAACTTTCCTCCACCAACTGCGGTGTGTCCGTTCCAAAAACAAAGAGTTCCATTGTAACGAACATAAAACAAAAATTGTTGTTTGTAACGATCCGCAGTCATACTACCGAAAATTGCTTTGTCGTTTAAGTAAGTTCCATTTTCTGCTAAATCTTTACAGTATACCCACGACTCTATTGTGAAGTCTTCATACTCAAATGCCCATGAAGAACTATTTCCCAAAGAAATTTTAGCAGTTGGTTCTGTAAAATCTAATGAAGTTTCTGAAAAAGGTGGGTTATTGTTTTCTTGGTTTTCCATAATAAATTTCCTTAATCTAAATATGCATTGCATACTTTATGTGGATAGTCTGTGAGTACAGAAGTTTCTAATAATCCAACATACGGATAAACAACCGTATTAACAGATGGTGGGTTTCCACATATATACAGCGAACCGTCATACTTTTTGTAAGAACTACCTCCGTTAAAATAAAGATTGCTTACATTTTCATCTATCAACTGCCAGGTTGCAACCACGGGGGCATTATTACTTGTTGCCGTATTTCCGGCCGGATTCCTTGTTTTTGTTATAGCATTTCCAAGAAATCCATGAAAACTCAACCCACGACCATATAGGTTGTTTTCTTTATCAATGTAATGAATTTGTAGGTTTGTTGATTTGACATGGAAGTCAATGACATTTTCAGCAATTTGACGATGTTCTGTGTAGTTCCAAGGGGAATTAGTACCGTCAGGAACCGTTACTGGTTCACCAAGTACCCCATTCACTACAGGTGCAATTCCATGTAGTGTATTATCTGTTTTTAAATAAAAACAAGTCTTCACAGTGTGAGTAAATGCTTTTAATACATTATCCGAAATCAATGTCCACTCTTCTTTAAAATCTGCTGACAGAGCAGGAATAGTTCCCTTGTATTTTAATTTTTTATCATTAAATACAACAAGTGGTAAGAGTGATGAATTTGTGGCAATCGACATATGATCGACATTTGTGGCCACTTCAACGAATGAAGTAAGAACTTTGTTTGCATCATACTGATAAGAACCATCAATTATTCCTGATCGGTCCTCTCCTTTGTAATACCCAATATCAGCAGTTGAAACATACCAAACTCCTTTTATATCTAACCCGAAGTTTTTTACATCAGATGCAATCAATTGTGGTGTAGCAAAATACATAGTATTATCTGAATTAATTTTATTCGTAAGATTCCATCCAATTCCATACAATTTATTGTCAGACTTCTTATAAAAACAAGTGTCAAATGATGCGTTCATATCCACAACATCTGTATCAATTGTCACAAATTCAGAAGGATATTTTGGATAGATATCTCCGGATTTTCTCGAAAATGCAATTAGTTTTTTATCAGGTGTCACCCAGAAATTGTGCAACGATGAATAATAACCATAAGAAACAGGACATAAATCTGCTCCGTAATCAAATGGTGTTGGGGTTGGATCTTGTTGACCAATTGGTGTTTGTGTAGGTGTTGGTGTTGGTGTCTGCTCGGGAGTCGGAGTTGGAGTTGGTTGCAATGGAGTCGGAGTTTTTTCTGGCGTGGGTGTTGGGCATTCTCCGATCACATTGATTGTACCACGCATATGAGAGTGATGTTCACATTGATATTGATATTTATCAATTGTTTCATCACAAGGCACTACCCAGGTTAATGCGTAGGTATGATCTTCAGTTGGGCCCTCGGTTAAATCTATTTTTGTTACATCATTGCGTGGTGTTCCGTGGTGACCGTCATTACGAAATTCAGTTATTTTTAATGGATGTATTACGAGATCTGCTTCATTACCATCTACAAATATTGTTAATGTAGAACCACGATTAACATTGATACAACCAAATAAACCACCTGCACCATCTGAATCACTTGTTGTATACTTATAGGTTCTAGTGTTTGTTGAAGCTTCATATTCAGAAGATACGGTTATGGTAACCGGAGTTGTAGCACAACTCACATGAGTTGGTGTTGGTGTATTTGGCACATATTCAATTACAGGCCATACCGCACTTGCTCCGTTTGCTGAGTAATCTGGATTGTCGTTGTCACCAAAGTATAAAAACAATGCTTTTTTGCTTGATGAGTTTGTCATTGTGTGTGACCACTCTCCGTTTGCACCACTTGGAATTTGAACATACAATTGCAAATATCCTTTGCTATTAGTATCTTCTAATGTAAATGTCATGCCACCGAAATCAAAAGTTTTTTCAAATTCATAATTACTTGCTACGGATGCTACTGGCCATGATGCATGATTCAAATCAAATCCTGATTCGTCTTGTCCTTCTAATCCATATAGTGTTGTCCACTGAGACATATCACGTTCACCAAAACGATCAATATCAGTTGGACGAAGTAAGCATCGTGCTTGTAGATAAATCTTTCCACCAACTTCATTGCTCCATTTTAATTGAAGTTCACACTTTTCATAATCACGGTCTGTTGCACTAATTACAACACCGTCAGTATCTGCTGATATATGAGAACTAAATTTATCACCATCATCTGAAAGGTTTTCCGCAGTTAAAATTGCATTTTCATCATAATCTAAATTTTGAACAACAACTTCAGTTGATTCGGTTGCATCTGGTGCATACAATTCAACACCACGACAATGATCAGCACAATTTTCGCAATCTCCATCAAATGGTTCTTCGTCATCGTCATAAGGTCCACCTACATCATCAGGATACCCAGGACGACAATTTGGTGATTTGTTTAATACATAATGCTCAGTTTCTGCACAAAGTATTTGAATTATTCTCCAACATCCGTATCCTTCGTCTGCACTTATACGAATAACATCATTTACTCGTAATCCAGATTCCCATGCAACTAGTCCACTTATTTGATCCATCGCAGAATTTGTTGAACTATGTGGAACTACTTTAAGAGCATAACCACTTTTACATGAATTATCATATGGTTTTCTTGGTCCAACTGGTGGCCATGGTTCTGGATCTTCAAGAACAACCGATCCTCCACAAACTTCCACCAACCCACCATGTGGATGCCAATCTGCTTCATGTGGTTTCATTATCCATTCATCATCTGAATCACTTGCTTTTTGTGAGTATGCTGAAATGCTACCACTTGTGTATTGATTAAACTGAATTACCCAACGACCATTTGTATCATTTTCATTTTGAAAGTCAGGATAAACTGGGAACAATAATCCCATGTAACGACTTTGCCAACGACCATTTGAATAGAAGTTGTTTCTACGATCAAAGAATCGTTCGTGAATCCACATTGGTTTCCATTGACCTCCTCCTTCTTGTGCAGACAAGTAACGATTTCTGTACATTGCTCCGAGTACATTATGACCAAGAGCAGTTTTCTTTAATGTGCGACCTAAAATATCTTTTCCTGTAATTGGATTCAAGAAGTAATAAGAACCATTGAAGTTTTCTCCGTCCCAATAACAATCCCATGCATGAGAACCACTATAAACTTGATAACATCCGTCAAATCCGTTTACACACACAACACCTGGATATTCTTTTCCAGTAAAGTCGTAAAAAGAATGTTCTTTTGTATCAGGAACTATCACTGGTTTACGATCAACAAAATTGAATGCAGATGATTTGTATGGTAATACATTATCACATGAATTACAATCAACAGGTGGTTGTGAGGAACAATGTTGCTTACAATTATTTGGTACAACATAACATTGTGATCTTGCACACGTTGAATCGTATACTTGATAACAATTGATTCCACCGTCTGCTGAAATTCTGATCAAGTCACCCATTCTTATTCCATATACAGGATAAACTCTATATACTTTGCGATGATTGTATATGTTTCTTACAAGAAGTGATCCACCAGTTCTGCAATATATGCTTCCTCCACCTGGTTTTGGAAATGTCCATCCTCCACCTGGTCTACCTCTTCTTCCTGGGAAGCATCTACCACCTCCTCCACCACCAGTACGGCGACGCCACCATCCACCACGTGGATATCCCCCACCAGGACGTCTGCGACCTCCACCTGGATTCCATGGCCAACCTCTGCGGCCACCGGGACGATGTCTACCTCGGAAAATATCTCCCCAACCACCACCAGGTCCACCACGACCCCAAGGACCAGATACACCTGTTCCTCCTCCACCGGTAGGTCCACTTGTTCCACCACCAGGACCAGTTGGGCCAATTGGATCACCTGGAACAGGAGGATAATATTTAGTTGGAGTTGGAGTGCTTTGACTTATTGGAGTTGGATCTTCCGCAGGTGCTGAACAATCACTTGCACTTATTCCAGTACCTGTCCAATCTACACAAAATGGATAAGTTCCTTTTTGTACAGGTGAACAAGGTTTCATGTGAGTAGGTTTACTTGAAACTAAATCTTGTGTTGGATCATCTAAAGTTTTTAATGAATATTGTGTTAATGATAAATTGGCAATAATAAACCATTTTCTATTTCCGTCTGAATCAATCGGACTACTTGTATGATAATAGCAGAATTTAAATGGATCATGATCACACGGAACAGGACCTTCGTATGTTCCGTTCATTTCAGATGGATTTATTCCACCGACACAACAACTTACATATTCAGGAGCAGCCTCAGTTGGGCAATTTTCATCTCCGTCATCGTCACCATCGTCTGGACGATTTGTGCCTGGACACGGAATAAATTCACAATCAGCATCTGGATCTTTTGAAACATATATTCCATCTTCACATTCCATGAGCCCCTTTTCACATTTCCAAGGTTCTCCGGAACAAGGAATAAAGTCACATCCATTGCTGGGATCACGACTTACATAAGAACCGTCTGGACACAAACATGAATGATTTTCGCAATCACCAGTTCCTCCACATGGATAAAAATCACATCCATTGCTAGGATCACGTCCTACATAATTTCCATCAGGACACAACTTGACATCACCATTGCACTGATTATCATCTCCAGGACAACTATAAAATCCACATCCGTCATCTGGATTTCTTACAACAATCGTACCATCTGCACAAGTTAAAGTTTTATCATCACAGGTATTATCTCCGGGACACGGAATATAATCGCAATTATTATCATAGTCGGCAGATACATAAATTCCATCTGAACATTTCTTTAAACTTTTGTTGCAATCTTCTATTACACCAGGACACGGAAGAAAGTCACAAGTGTTTGGATCACGACCTACGTATTGTCCGTTTGGACAAAGCAATAAATCATCATTACATTTATCATCATCAGGACAAGATGGAAATTCACAATTATTAAATTTATCAGGTGTTACAACAGAACCATCTGAACATACTTTTTCTATGTCATCACATCGTTCTAATTTATCTGTTGGAGTTGGAGTGGCATCTGGATCAGGTGTTGGAGTTGGTGTTAAATTATCTTGATTAATTGGTGTTGGAGTTAATTTTAAATCCGGACATGGCAAAAAGTTATCACAATCATCTGAATTCTTTCCAACAAAAATTCCATTGCCACAATCCTGAGTTGTTGTATCCGTGCAGTCATCATCACTATCACACGGTAAAAATTTTGAGCAATCACTTGGATCACGAACTACAAACGATCCGTCTTTACAAACTTTTATATCATCGTTGCAATTAGTATCTTCTGGACACGGAACAAACTTACATTCGTTATTTGGATCTCTTTCAACATAAGTACCATCAATACATTTAAGTGTTCCTTGCTTACAATCATCATCTTCGGGATCATCATCGTCAGGTTGATCAACATCCGGACACACAAGAAACTCATCACAATTATCCGGATTTCTTTCTACATAACTACCATCCGCACATTTTTTGGTATCTTGGTTACAATCTTCTGTATCATCTCCAGGACACGGCATCCAATCGCAATTGTTAGCAGGATCACGACCCACGGAAGTTCCGTCTGCACACAACTTAGTTTCATCTTTACATCCATCTAAATCAGGACATTCATCAAACTCACAACCATTTTCTGAATTTTTCGTGACTTGTGTACCATCGTGACAATTTTTAACTGTGTCATCACAATTCACAGGAGTTGGAGTTTCTAAATTCTGAGCAATTGGAGTTGGAGTTCGTTGATCAGGAGTTGGAGTTCGTTGATCAGGAGTTGGAGTTCGTTGATCAGGAGTTGGAGTTTCTAAATTCTGAGCAATTGGGGTCGGAGTTCGTTGATCAGGAGTTGGAGTTGGTGTGAGATCGGTTGTTGGTGTTGGGGTTGATTCTAAGAATTCACAATTTTCACCAACGGCAGGTACCTCTATTGTTACTTTAAGTGATTTTTGAGAAGAGTCAGTTGATGATGTAACAATTGTTTTTGAAAGTATAGTAGGTTGATGACTATCTCCCGAATCGTTAATTAAAACCGAGTCAGTTATATCCCAGTCATCGGTGTTCGTATACGCACTAGAAAATAGTTCAACTTCATATTGATCAATGCGTGTTTCCGCATTTTTAATAAATTTACGAATACGAAATTCGTTGTTCGCAGAATGAGTTGGTAACACAATTCTATAAATAAAAGTTATTTCACAACACTCGGGTGTTTTAGTTGGAGATGGTGTTGATTCGTTTGGAGTAGGTGTTTCTTGATCCTGAGCAATTGGTGTTGGAGTTGTTTGCTCGGGAGTTGGTGTAGGAGTTGCTTGTTCTGGAGTTGGTGTAGGAGTTGCTTGTTCTGGAGTTGGTGTAGGAGTTGCTTGTTGTGGGGTCGGTGTTTGATCACATGAATTTTTTAAGTCGGCAAGTGTCTCAGAAATGTTTGCAACTTGATCTGTTAAATCATCAATAGCATTACAATAAGTTTCACACCCTCCTGTATCACACGTTTCTGATATTCGTTTATCTGAAACCTGAGTTACTGAATTTGTGGTTGTTTCTAAATGTGGAATTGTAACTGATACATCACCTGCATCTGCTTTGAAAACCAGCAAATACATGAATCCTGGTACAAGTGAGTCAAAATCTTGTTGTATTCCATCGGGTTGATTTGGATTAAATAAATCCCATGAAGTTTCGTCTTCATTTATTTGGTATACACCGACTAAATATTGTTTTATAGTAACTAAATCAAAATTAGATGAACTTCCACAAGTTCCGTACCATCCGAAAACATAACGTGGTTTGTTTGTATACAACTGTATTATGGCCATAGAAATAAATATATACCATTTTTAATTTAACAAATGTTTTTTCGTACAAAATACCTTAATTACTAATAGAAGTTGGAGTTGCATTGTATATTTCTACTTTATTATAGTTTATACTGAATCCAATATCTTCCAATAATCCCAATGTAATTTTACTCATAGGCATATTTGCGTCATCTTCACTCCATCCCGTCATTAGTTCATTTTCTAATCCAGGATGCCATACATTGTTTATGTATCTATCGTTTGAAGATATATCTCCATATCCATAATCAACTTGACCCTCTTCTGCATGAACGTGAGCAGTTCCACTTCCTCCATCATCTTCAATCGGAATACCCACCAAATTATTATTACCCTTTGAAAAATACTCGTTATACGCAGTTAGTCCGTTTGTTCCTGTGTAGTATCGTTTTGTTACATTTTCGGTTGCATCTGTGTAACTCACAATTGGTTGATCTGTAATTATACCCGAATGATAAAATGTAATATAACCAATTCCAAGTAGATGACCTATTTCATGTAATGTAACCGAAAACAATTGAGTATTACCAGTTACATCCGTTTCGGAATACAAATAATCAAGATATGATGTACTTAAAATAAAATCACCTTTTGTTGGGAATGTTTCACCAAACTTAAACTCATAATTTTCATTTACAGTGAGAACTTCCGACAACATTGCCCCACCAAGTGTACCTGACTCAAGAGAATCAAACTCCACTGCAACTTCTAAACTCCAAGACACAGACTCTTCACTTTCAATAATTGTATAAGGACTTTCTGTGATAACCGAGTCCCATTGATCAAATGCACGTTTCACTTCATAAAAATATTTTGAATCATTAAATTCAGAGTTTGCACTTTTATTTTCAACCGTGTATTTAAAATAACCGTTGGGTTCTGACGTATATGTAGTGAATCCATTTAATTGCATCGGAGTCGGAGTAGGCTGAACAGGAGTCGGTGTCGGATCATCACCGAATGTGGGTTCATTTGCATCTGTAAAATTTGGTTCTTCGTTATCACCAGAAGCATCGTCATTGTTATTAACGATTTGAAATACATTAACATACGGATGAGGTGATTCCAATGTACCTTCATAACATTCTCCGGTTTCGGTTGTGTAACGGAATACATGAGAATCAACGATAGCAGATATGTTCAGTGTTAAACCACCATTCAAATATTCTTCACCAAATGAAATTATATAAGTTTTAGGTGCTCCAAAAAAACCGAATCCGTTCCAACATAATGTTCCATCGGGACCACCAGTTGCACTTACCTGATTAACTGTCTCTGATTGACCGTATAATACATCAAGTGTCACATTTAAATTAGAACAACACGCAGAATCGACAAAATCAGGATTCGTGATTTGATAAACATCTATTGATTGAATGAGTTTCCAGGGCAATGAATAATAATACTGATTATTTTTCGTGAAGACACCTTTGATTGATATAACCGAAGTTTCTCCATCTGCGTAGGTTATTTCATATTCTTGGTCTGTTAATTCTTCATCCGAAACAAGAAAGAATGATCGTGTTGGATTTGAAATGAAGTCACCAAGTTGATATTCAGTTAAACCATGCTGAGTATTTAAATAAAATGCCATGAATATAAGTATAAAACAATTTAGAATGTATAGTTATTCTGAATTGACTTTTCGGCAGAATAACAATATTATGAGGACATATGGATTATAGTGATATAAAAACTGACAACATTGCATCTATTACAGATGCAGACGGATGGGTACTCGCCCCATTCAAAAATCAAATGTGCAGAACTCACACCGAGAATGTTTATTTTAGATGGTGCAATTGGAAAGCAGGAGAAATTCGCAATCAAACTGAGATTGGAAGAGATTACGATTGGTGCGAAGCAGTATTTTTGATTAAAGGTGAAATGTTTGTTAAATACGAATCAGAAAGTATTTTGTTGCATGAGTATGGAGATTATGCAGTACACGATTCAGTTCGTCATCCAAAGTTTCGTATTATGCGTGATTGTGTCGCAATTGTTTTGCGTTGGAAAAGTAATTATGAAGGTAAACGATACGGGAATGTTTCTAATTACACCAAGTTTTACAACAACTGGGTTGTAGGACCATTTGTAAATCAAACTGAACATCCACAATTTTATTCCGAGAATCTTGAATTCAAGTGGTCTATTCGTCATGAAGTTCCTTATATTCGTCAACCTAAACTGAACAATGAAATTGATAACGAAGATTGGAAAAGTTTGTGCGTATTAACTGATGGTAAATTCAATATTCAATTTCAAGACAAACGATGCAAACTTACCAACCAAGGTGATTTTGCTTATTGGTATCCAAATTTACCACACACAAATTACACGAATACCAAATCAACTTTGTTTACGATTCGTTGGTTAGATTAAATAATAAAGTATACTGCAACTTATACTTATGAGCATGAGAATTGCATTAATTTATCGTGGTGATTATATTCGAAAAAAAGGAAGATTTACATTTTTTAATATACTTGACAACCACAAAAGTATGTTGATAAATCATCTTCCTAATTGTGATTTCTTTTTCTCAACAGCTCCAAATAACACAAAAACAGACGAAAAACTTTTACAATTACTTGATTGGAAAAAGACCAACTTTACCACAAACAATACGTGCGTATTTGACTCAGTCGCATCTTCATTAAACTTTTATGACTTTTCTGAATATGACATAATTGTCAATGTAAGATTTGATTTAAGATTCAACAAACCTGTATCCGAGTTCAATATTGATTATGAAAAGTTTAATTTTCTATGGTTAGAACCCACCAACTTTAATCAAAATGGAAATACCCGTGTATGTGACTTGATGTATGTATTTCCAATTAAATACATGACCAACTTTGAAAATATAAATTTAGAAGATGCTGATGTAAGATATGCTGATAATAGTTGCATAGGACCACCAGATCAAGCTCACCATCTCCTGCAATTTTTACAGTTAGATAAAGAAACCGAAGTTAACTTTATCGTAACTGGTCACCATCCAAGTGGAGCAGAACGAAAAGACTCCGTTTCAGAAAGTTTTGTTAAAATTGATCGAGGACGATAATTTATGAATACACTGTTCGGTCAAGATAAATTACCTTTGATTATTATTCACGGAGGAGCAAGTCCGATTGATCCAAAAGGAAATGCGTTAACTCAAGCATTAAAAAGCATTGAACAAATGGCATCAGAGTGTATGAATAATTTGAAGTCAGGCAAATCAGCGATCAAGACTGTAGTTCAATGTCTTGAAATGCTTGAAAATGATGAACAATTCAACGCAGGTATCGGAAGTGCTTTGCAAAGTGATGGTCTTCCTCGTTTAACTTCAAGTATAATGGATGGACACAAACAAAATTTAAGTGGTGTTATATCTGTTCCGTATTTAAGCAATCCAAGTAAACTTGCGGAAAAACTTCAAAATAGAAATGCCAAAATACTAACATCACCGGGTGCAGAACTTCTTGCACGTGAAATGAAACTTCCAATATCAAGTAATCTCACTGAAAATAGAAGCAAACGTTGGTTAAACAAAATGGAGCAAAATGATTTTCCTACTTCTGTTGGATTTGAATGTGATACAGTTGGATGTGTAATTATTGATAGCAAAGGTAGATTAGCAAGTGGTAGTAGCACCGGCGGAGTCGGCAATGAATTTCCAGGTAGAGTCTCGGACTCAGGAACCGTTGCTGGTAACTTTGCAAGTCGTTATGCGGCCATCACCGTTACAGGTAAAGGTGAACAAATCAATAATGATGCAGTTGCAAGTAAAACAGAAACTCGTATTCGTGACGGAATGAATTTAGCAGATGCTTTTACTAAAACTTTCAAAGAAGCAAAATCACGCAAGCATTCTTATGGTCTAATTGGTTTAGATGCAAAAGCAAATTACGGAATTGCTCATACAACTAATGCGATGCCGTATGTTATATACGGAGCAAACGGATTATTAGCAAAATTTGAAAATCAATCAATTGGATGATTTTGCAAAGTCTCTAGTAAAGAGATTGCATCATCTAATTTCTTGTATTCATCCAAAATTGTTTCTGCGAGAATTTGATGTTCACCGATTCCAATAAGATTGTCGTTTGAATAAACCGCAAGGTTTGCTTTTGCTATATCAACATCTGCTTCTGCTTTTTTAACAAGTGCGGAATGTATATTTTTAGTTAGATTGTGTTTGCTCATAGTTTCTTAATATGTCAGATAATAAATGTTTCGTCAACCATAATAATGCTTTTTTTGAAGTTCATCGAATACGGTTCGCATATCAGCATAAGTTTGTGTGCGAATAGTCTCGGCGGTTTCTTTTAATAAATCATAAACTGATAATCTTGAACGAATTTTTTCGTTTAATGCTTTTCGTTTGCTTGGATTTTCCACAAAATACTCATCATCTTTATTTTCAAGTTCTGAGTATATTTCACTGAAGTCGTTTCGCATATCTTTCATTTTTTTAGAAATCGCATTTAATGTTTTTTCCGATTGTTCAATTCGGTCTTCAATTTCTTTCAAATCAAACATACAAAAATATCCATTTATTGTGAATGCTGGTATACGCATATGCAACTGCTTTGCTCGGTGCAGTTGGCATAAACATTGCATTACGACTTGGATGTTCCGCTTTACGTCTTTGCCAAATTGTGGGATTGTCATCTGTGTAATATATCCAAGGACGAATACTACGATTCCACGGATCACGTAAAGTAAGAAGTGGATCATCTAAACCAAATGCTTTTTCGTAATACAAATACATATGAGTTTTATTTACATCACAAATCCATCCGTTTACCTTCATCGGAAAATCAATTATTAATTGCTTTAATTCGATGTGCGAATAAAAGTCACTTCCGACCATGATTCCACTTAAATTACTCATACTAGTAGAATACTTGAAATTATATAAAAAGTCAAGGTTTTATTCTCCACAATTTTACTCGTTTTTTTGTTATCGTTGTCCATCTAAATTGATATTCCATATTTTCTGGTAAATCATACACAGGTTCTGTGTCAGTCCAAGCGAATGTGGTTTTGTCTGTTTCATTTTTTCTCCAAGGAAGCATCCATCTATCCCACGGGTCTTGTCCTTCGTGTAAGTTATTTTCGTTTAACACAAAAAATCGTTCATACCCAACATCTTCATGTCTACCAATGTGCCATGCTAAATTCGTAGTAGGAAATTTTCTAAGAAGAGTGGGTTCTGTCCATTGTCTACCTGAATAAAAGTTGATATTTATGCTTTCCATCATGTTTAATGATAGCAAATTTACATCCAACAAGTCAAATCAATAATCGTATATTCGTTTATACAATCTAAAGGTCTTGCCTTCAATTGTGGTGTGTCGTTCTGCGAGTGGATATTTCTTTTTTCCTTTTAAAAACATATGTGGAGTTGGTATATCCCAAGTTTTTCCTTGTTCAAAATTTCTCCATTTCCACGAAATCATTTTACGAAACCAAGGATCAAATTCTGTATCAGAAATGCAAGTTATTTTTTTTGCTACATAGAGGTCGTGATCAACATCCATTGGATCACATACATACGACCAATGTTCATTATTTTGAATTGGATATCGTCTCATCAACTCCACAGTTCCCCAATGATCACTCATTGAAAAATTCTCTAAAATTATTTCGTCAGGACGGAACGCACACATATTTTGATTCATCGCAATATCTCCACAATGGAATACATTTTCCTGCAACCGTAGTGTAACGAATTTCGTAAAGTGAAGCAGCTATTTTGCTTGTTAGTTTCATTGTCCATGCATCACATTCTACTATAAAACCATCTTTATCAAGAAACTCCCATGCTCTTAGTTTACGATTCCACGGATCGTAATTATGATCAAATGAAGAATTTTCTTTGAGCATCAAAAAATTACCTTCTTGTATTTCCCAATTATCATTTTCAATTGGATAATTGTTGTTTACCAAATCAAACGCATCCCATTGAATATCATTATGCTGAACATAAATTGGAAGATTTTGTGAATGCGAACTCATGTTATGAAATTTTGGATTTCTGACGAATAATAAAATAACTTTTAATCGGACCATGCAAACGCACAAGTTGTCCTGCAACCGTTGTATTCCAAATTTTCATACTTGGAAGTTGTACTGAATGGTTATCACCTTGCTTTACTTGATTTCCATGTTTTGCAGAAAACTTGTTATTTCCGATTGTCCAATCGCACATTTCTCTACCCCAAGGATCGCACTCAGGATACCACATTTTACAAACCATATTAACTGCAATTTCGTTTGGTTTATTTTCATGATGAATTTCAAGAAGTTCCCATTCTTTGAAATTGATTTGTGGATACTTTTCAAGAATATCAAGAATGTATCGTGATTTCCATTTACCACAAGTATCTTTATTGATGTTAAGTTCTTTAATCGGCATTATATTGAATAGTTTTTTTGTACAAGATAAACATCAATTTTTTGTTTATCAACAGTTACCCACCGAAAGTATGTATCTTTGTGTGGTTTGTATGTTTCCCACTTTGTATTTTTTTCCCATTCACGGTTCCACGGATCATACGCAACATCACCATCGGTAGTTACAATTTTGGTTGGTAATCCAGGATACCAATATGCGTTGCCACATCCCAATACATAATTTACATCATAATCTGATGAATTCCTCGCAGGATACTTTAACAATAGTTTTTCTTTATTCCATATTCTCATTTATACACAACTCCATAATCTTATTTTTTTTCCATCCACTTTTGTATATCCATACACAAGTAGTCCCATTTCATCTACGGTGAAAGTTTTTTTTGTTTTTGTGAAATCACGATTCCACGGGTCTTCTTTAATATCATGCAAACAAACAACTGAAGTAATAACATTTCCTGTGAATTTCCATTCCCACATATTTTTGATTGGATATTTTGCTAACAATTTATTTACGTCCCACATACTTCCACTATTTTATGATAATATAAAAAA
>Ga0233426_10000680_pt1 | contig 35042 bp, 33 predicted proteins | sample SI_118_April2016_6_FD_179875 | JGI IMG/M metagenome (GOLD analysis project Ga0233426, IMG submission 179875) | Seawater microbial communities from Saanich Inlet, British Columbia, Canada - SI_118_April2016_10_MG | ecosystem: Environmental > Aquatic > Marine > Inlet | place: Canada: British... | reverse complement strand
AATCCAGCTCCATCAGGGTTTACCACTGACGTAGCAAAAACTCCTGTTAAAATTGCACCAACTATTCCAACCAAACCATGCATACCAAAAGCATCCAAAGTATCATCATGCCCTGTAAAAGATTTGAATTTTACAACTCCCCAATATCCCACAACACTACCTATTGCACCAATCACTAAAGCACCTGTTACATCAACATAACCTGCAGCAGGAGTAATCGCAACCAAACCTGACACTGCCCCAGAGGCAATACCGATTAAGGTTGGCTTTTGAACAATTTTCCATTCGATAATTAGCCAAACTAGTCCACCAATACAAGCAGCTAAGTTGGTTGTTAAAATGGCATTCGCTGCAATTCCGTTTGCTCCATATGCAGATCCTCCATTAAAACCATGCCACCCAAACCATAACAAAGCAGCTCCCAAAATCATCAATTTAATTGATGAAGGTTTTCTTTCTTCATCTAAGTGTAATCTTTTTCCTAATATTAAGGATAATACCAAACCAGCAACCCCAGCATTTATGTGAATAACGGTACCTCCTGCAAAATCCAAATCACCATGTAAAAATCCATCAGACCCCCATACCCAGTGACAAATTGGAGCATAAACTACAATAACCCAAATAAATGAGAATATTGTCCAAGTAGAAAATTTTACTCTTTCTATGATAGATCCTGAAACAATGGCAACAGCGATGGCTGCAAAAGTTCCTTGAAACATAACGTCTAGCAGTAACGGAATTCCGTCTCCATCTTGAGGAGTAATTCCATGTAATAAAAAATACTCAAAGCCTCCAATAAATGCATTGCCTTCAGAAAAAGCAAAACTATACCCGATAACCACCCAAGCGATAATTCCAGTACAAAAAGAGACAAATGACATTCCTATAGTATTTAAAACAGATTTGTTCTGAGTCAATCCTGAGTAAAACAAAGCCAATCCAGCTGGTGTCATCATCATAACAAGTGCAGTAGACATTAACATCCAAGCGGTATCTCCCGTATCTATATTATTAGCAGCTGATGCTGAAAATATAGAACCAACTAGTAATGCCACTGTCAACAACCTATTTTTTTTCTTCATCTTTTTTTAATTTAGTTCAAATAGTTCTTTCTTTTTAAAAGATGTAAAACTACGAGTTTTATTAGAGATTAAAAAAACAACCTACTATTTCAGGAAACGTATTAGATTAGATTATTTAAAATAATTGTAATTTTGTTTCAAATCTATGACTTACAGCTTGAGAAGTATCTTATTTATTTTTTGCAGTTTTCAATTATTAACTGCACAAACATCAGAAATGAAAAGACCTAATTTTTTAAAACCTGGAGATACAATAGCAATTGTTGCACCATCTGGCGTTATCAAAAACAATGCCCATATTTATGAAGGAGCAACTCTCGCTAAGACTTGGGGCTTAAACGTTATTATTGGAGAACATGTTTTTGATAAATTCCATCATTATGCATCGAGTGACAAAAACAGATTAGCTGATTTACAAGAAGCTTTAGACAATCCTTCCATAAAAGCTATTTGGTGTGCAAGGGGCGGTTATGGTGCTATTAGAATCATTGACGATCTAGATTTCTCGAAGTTTCAGGAGACTCCAAAATGGATCATCGGCTACTCAGACATCACGGTTTTTCATAGTCATCTTCACAACCTTGGAATAGAGACACTACATGCAATGATGCCCGTTAATATTGAATTCCCGAAAGAGAAAAGAATTGAAAGCGAAAACACTTTAAGACAAGCATTATTTGGAGTACTTAATTCTTATTCTATACCTAGTTCAAGCTATAACATACCGGGAAAAAATAAAGGACCACTCATTGGCGGAAATCTTACGCTACTTGAAAATTTAATAGGAAGTAACTCATCAATGGATACCTCAGGTAAAATAATCTTCTTTGAAGAAATTGGCGAACATAAGTATCACATAGATCGTTTATTGCAAGGTTTAAAAAGAAATGGTTATTTTGATCATTGTAAAGGCATTATTGTTGGCGGAATGAGTCATTTAAAAAAGAACATACCTGACTACGGAATTGCTATTGAGGAATTAATCCTTGATGCACTGCCAAACAAAAATATTCCTATAATCTTTGACTTCCCTGCAGGGCATGATCCTGAAAACAAGGCCTTGTATTTAGGTCGAGAAATTGAGGTGATTGTGAACCACTCGAATTCTTCAATCAAATTCTTGAATTAAAATCACCTATGTCGATTAGAGGTATGCAGCGAAAAACAAAGGAACGTATTGCCATTGGAGTTTGCTTTTTCTTAACAGGTGTCTGTTTTTCTACATGGGCCTCAAGAATTCCCACAATTAAAGATTCGTTTTATTTAAATGAAGCAGAGTTAGGAAATCTTTTGTTGGTAATGCCAATTACTGCCTTAGTGGGCCTTCCTGTTTCCGGATGGTTGGTATCAAAATACAATACAAGAGGCCCGTTGCTCGTTTCGTTTTTTATTTTTAGTATGTCCCTTTATGGTATTGGAGTTTCCAAATATTTATGGCACTTAATACTCTCTTTAATGGGATTTTCGTTTTCATTAAGGCTCATCAATATTGCCATGAATACACAAGCAATTACCCTGCAAAAAGCGTTTGAAAAAAAAATAAATGGTGCGTTTCATGGGTTTTGGAGTTTAGGAGGAATCTTTGGACTGATTATCTCAACCTTTATGATAAAATTTACTATTGATATCAGGGTTCATTTGGGAATTATTTCAGTTTTAACAATTGGCTCGATTTCGTTTGCTCACAAATATCTTTTACGCAATGACAAACCAAAAACAGGAAATAAATTAATTCTCGGAAAACCCGATGCTCTGGTTCTGTATTTAGGCTTAGTAGTGTTTTTAGCCGCTATTTGTGAAGGAGGAATTTATGACTGGAATGGGGTTTATTTTAAAGAGGTCGTGAAAACAGAGCTATTTACTGCGGGCTACCTAAGCTTTATGATATGTATGACTATCTCACGTTTTCTATCAGATTTAATCATTGCTAAAATTGGTTTTGAAAAAACCTTCATTATTAGCTCATTGTTGATTATCATTGGAATAGGAACAGCCATAGTAATTCCCTCATTTTGGCCGGCGCTTATCGGATTTTGTATTTCTGGTTTTGGGGTTTCTACTTTATTTCCAATGGCATTTACATTATGTGGTAATTCAGAAAAATATGCTCCTGGAGTAGTTATTTCCATCATCTCTACATACAGTATTGTTGGAATGCTAATTGGACCTCCACTAATTGGATATGTTGCCTATATCTTAAATTTAAGAAGTTCGTTCATAATTTTCTTAATCTGCGGAATTATGTTAATTCTTATCGCGAAAATGTTGTTTCTCATAGAAAAACCAAGTACCTATGAACCATAAAACTGATACTATTCTCAAGAGTTTCTTAAAAAAGTTTAGATTTTTAATTTTATTCTCTCTTGCAAAGACTTGTTGCTAACATATAGAATTAGTTTTTTTAATTTTTAATCCCCAAGAGCTCCTAATTTAATTTTTTTTATCTGTTCCCTCTTTTTGAATTTTGAGAGTAGGGACCTCCACCTAAACGTGGATTTTTTTAATTACATACCACTCCTCCTGAAAGTATGGTTTTTTTATGCTAACTTCTGAAGAAAATGGCACTTCATAATGATTTTGGCAACAGCGGAGAGAAACTTGCTGAGGAGTACCTCTTACGAAAAGGATTTTCGATACTTGAAAAAAATTGGAGGTTTAAAAAAGCAGAAATCGACATTATCGCAATGATTCAAAATACATTGGTTGTTGTTGAGGTGAAATCCAGAAGTTCAAACTACCAAGGAAATCCACAAGATTTTGTCAATCATAAAAAAATCAGTTTGTTGGTATCAGCAGCAAATGAATTTGTTATACGCAAAAACTTAGATGTATCAGTAAGGTTTGATATTATTGCAATCCTTAAAACTAACAATAAAATGACCCTAGATCATATTGAAAATGCATTTTTGCATTTTTAATTTACAAGATACAATCACCTCTTAAATACCGTTATAAGAAAGTCGTGTATTGTTTGCTGAGTTTTGCCATATATCTGAGCAACAAGGAAAAACAGAGGCTTTTCTGAGATGAACATATGTTACTTTCGTTGAAGAAGAAAATGGTTTGCCCGAGCTCGTTTAGAAACCAATCAAATTGGTAATTTTGGGGTTTACAATTACGAAACCGATTTTTAAGTATTTACGCATCACACACCATCATGGAAAACACTAATTCACTGTGAGTTCATCCTCTAGTAAAACCGATGATTTAATTGAAAAAATATTTCTTAGAACCCCTTCTACACTTATTTTAAAGCTACATTTCTCGTGTGAGGAATTGAAATCCAACTTTCAGAAGACTTTTAATCACTCCTAACGTTTTGTTCAGAACCTTCAATAGTCATACTAACTTAAAAAACAATAATCATTTAATGTTTAGATGTTCTTCCTTCCTAAACCCTGAATAACTATTGTAACTCATAAATAGCTTTTGTCAAATCTTCGTAGCTATCTGGTAATGCAATAATCTCCTTAGCCGAATTCAATAAAAGAAAGGTTGGTGTTGCCTCGATACTGTAAGATCTTGCAATAGTGTTTTTCCACTTTCCAATGCCTAGAACATGTTCCCATTCAGGAAAGCTAACAATTTGTTTTTCAAACTCTATTTCATCTTTTTCCAACGCAATGGCAATTACCTGAATATTTTTAAAGTTGTCTAAAAAAGTATCTATTTTCGGCAATTGACTTTTGCAATGAGAACAACTAGTACTCCAAAAAAGAACAATATAATTTTTGTGCGTATTTAAAGTGCTGAGTTTTTTGTTTTCTCCCCATGCAAAATCGGGAGCAACGGCCCCTATAAAAATGGAAATTTTTGCAAGAGTTTCCTCAATGTATGATGAACTCTGTTCCTCTTTAGGGAGGTCTTTATAATAATTCTCTAATAAATATTCAACCATTTCAGAATCTTCATTGTTCACAAACTCCTGAATTATAATTTGTATCAAATCTTTTTGTAAACTTGTTTTTTTTGGGATACTTAAAACTTTATTAATTGATTCTTTAAATAAATTCTGTTGAGTTTTTGGATCATTTGAATAGTTTAAATTAAAGATATAATCAATGGTTCTATCAATTAAAAACGAAGAGTTTACCAAAACTCCGTCCTGAAAATCGATATTGTTAAAGAAATTAACTTGTATATTTTTTAAATAAATATTAGGTATAGAGACAATTAAACTCGAATTATAACGATGGGTTGCTTTAATAAAATTAAAAACAAGCATGTTTTTAGATTCAGTTTCATATTTTTTTTGAAGATCCCTAAGCTCGTAATAAGCCTCTTGATACAAATTAGCAGTAATTAATTTTGGGGTTTTGAAATAAGATATTTGAATGGAGTCAAGATATTGTTGAACACCAAAAATATTTTGTAAATACTCTTGGTATAATGTATTTTCTCTAGACTCAGAATAGACAACCGTTTCTTCAGGATAATCCGGATTAAATTTAAAAGTAACGTCTTCTTTATTGTATAAAACATCTATAAAGCTCTCTCCTTTTAGTCTGTACACTATACGATACATTCCTGATGAGGCGGTACTTGGTATTTTAAAATAAAACGACTTGTTGTCTATTTTACTATTTTCAATATAATGCTGTCTTCCATCTTTTATTTGATATAACATCGCCCATTTAATTTCCTTATCAAAGGGTTCTATGGTCCCTTTTATTTGGTATTGTGCAAATGATAAAAATGAAACTTGTACAAAAATTAAAAAGAGTATGTTTCTCATGTGCTAAAGGTTGTCTCTAGTAATGGAAGCTAATAAATTATTCTTGTGAAGAAAAATATTTAACTATCGCTTCTTTCATTAAAATTGATTGCTCTCCTGGTTTTAGCGAAGGCAATTCTTCTATCGTTTTATAATGAGGCCATCCATCAGGATCTATAAAATCAAATTCATAATAACCATATGGTTCCAACAACCTACAAATTGCGATATGCATTAGATTTACTTTTTCGTCTTTATTGAACGATTCAAGTCCTTTTCCTAACTCCTGAACTCCAATTAAATATATGATAGAGTCCAAATCCATTGTATCTCCATCAGCAAATTTATCTGAAAGAAATCTCACCACCGACTCCCATTCCTCTTTCAACTGAATATCTCTTGACATAATTCTATTTTGAGGACAAATATACATCAATTGGACTATTATCTACCACATCCTTATTTCCTTTGAAAACTATAACTTATCTTTGATAATAAATCTTAGTTTTTAATGAATACTTTTGATATTATTATTGCCACACTTCTATTGTTCGGTTTCATTCGAGGTGTTTTCAAGGGCCTATTTGTTGAAATCGCTTCCTTAGTTGCACTTATTGGAGGGGTTTATGGAGCCATGCACTTTTCTTTTTATGCAAGTGATTTTTTAAAGAATCAATTGGATTGGGGGACACATTATATTTCTCTTGCGGCATTTGCCCTAACTTTTATTGGTATTGTAGTGATCGTATCTTTGGCGGGAAAAATCTTAACAAAGATAGCCAGTTTTGCTGCTTTAGGGATTCTTAATAAAATTCTAGGAGGTATTTTTGGATTGTTAAAAATCGCATTTATTTTAAGTGTTGTTTTGTCTTTTTTTATTAAAATGAACAATACTATCCCCTTTGTAAGTGAAGAAGAATTGAAGGTGTCTATTTTAATTACTCCGATTAAAAATGTTGCTCCCTTAGTATTTCCTTCTTACTTTAATGAAAATAGCACTCCATCATTAGAAGATATAATGTCCAATGAAATATAGTATACTCGGTTGCGGTTGGTTGGGCTTTCCATTAGCGCAACATTTAATAGCCAACGGAAACATTGTATATGGCTCCACCACCACTGAAAAAAAAACAGACATTTTCGCGGCTGAAAACATCACCCCATATATTATAAAAATAGAGAACAACAATATTTTTGGTCCTATAGATGCTTTCTTAGATTCGGATGTGCTTATTATAGATGTTCCTTTTAGCAAACAAAAAGAAACCTTTAAGAGCTATCAGAAACTTGCAATATTAATTGAAAAATCAACCATTTCAAAAGTTCTATTTATAAGCTCAACCTCTGTATACACTAACACAAACGGAATAGTTACAGAAGACATGGCATTCAAAGTTAATCCAGAAAAAAAAACATTGGTGGATTTGGAAAAATTATTTTTACAACATTCTGGTTTTGAAACTACCGTAATTCGGTTTTCTGGTCTTATCGGTCGTGATAGAAACCCTGGAAATTTTTTTAAAGAAGGTCGCGTTGTAAAAAACGGAATGGCACCCATAAATTTAATTCATTTGGATGATTGTATCCTGATTATTCACAAAATATGTATGACTACTTTTAACGGTGAAATATTTAATGCCGCAGCAGACACACATCCTACCAAAAAAGATTTTTATACCGCTGCAAGTAATGCAAACAAACTTGTTCCGGCAACGTTTTTATCCAACGAAGATTATAATTATAAAATTATTTCAAACGAAAAGTTAAAACAACAACTCAACTATTCACTAAAATACCCTGATTTGATGAAATTATTACAAAAAAACGACCCTAAACGAATCGCTTAATTAACATTGATAGTGATTTGAAAACGAATCATACAACACCTTACAATTATATTGTCAAAAGCATTCTTTCTTTCTCTTAAATCGATTTTTTTCATATTTTATTCAAGCTTGCTGTTACCTGTTTACATGCTGAAAATAAATTGTTAACACAATACCGTCAACTGTGTTAAAAACATCTGTTGATGAAATAAGAAATGGAACTAAAAATTCAGTCTGTCATTACAGAAACTCCAATTAACGGTTTCTATGAAGCACAGAAACACGCTGAAAAAATCATTTCTATAGCTAAGAGATTCAATGTAAAAAGTATGACTCACCTGATAATTTTTGCTTACGACGATTACATTTTACCTTAATTCTAACTCTTAAATAATTTTTCTAATGCCTCAGAAAGATTTGAAAATGAGAATTGAAAACCTTTAGCTTTAATTTTTTCAGACGAAATTCGGCTTCCTTCAGTGAGAATTACCGACATTTCTCCAAATATTAATTGCATTATAAATTTAGGAATATTTGGCATAAACAGTGGTCTTTTTACTGCTTTAGCAAATTTTCTCGAGAACTCTTCATTCGTTACCTCATCTCCGACAACAGCATTGAAAGCCCCTTTGATATCTTGATTTTCCATTGCAAAAACATACATTTGGCAAAGGTCATGTATATGTATCCAGGGAATGTACTGATTTCCTGAAGCTAAAGCCGACCCGAAGCCTAACTTAAAGGGAGTACGCATTTTAGCTAATGCTCCTTGATCGCTTGCCAACACGATACCTGTTCTTAAAGCAACAGTTCGAATTCCTAATGTATTCACTTTAAAGATAGAGGACTCCCATTGCTCACAAACATTAGCCAAGAAATCTGTTCCTGCAATATTATTTTCTTCGAGAATTAAGTCAGATGTTACTGATCCATATATTCCAATTGCGGACGCTGAAATAAAACTCTTCACAACATGACTTTCCGTACTCAACAAATCATATAACAACTCTGTAGACTCAATTCTGCTTTCTAAAATTCTTTTTTTACGCGTTTCACTCCACCTACCCGATGCAACATTTTCTCCTGCCAAGTGAATTATTGTTTGAACGTTATCCAAACAAGTCTTGTCAATTGTTTTTGCTTCTATATCCCATAAAAAATAATTGACATCTGAGGTGTTTTCCATAATACTTCGCGAGAGTACAGATACTTTATACCCTTTTGCTAGCAAGTGTTTTGTTAGGTATACACCAACAAAACCAGAACCTCCAGTAATTAACACTCGATTGATCATAAGGTAAATATATGAAATTAAAAATTTAATATATCTTTACGGCTAACCTAAAAAAAAAGTATGGATATGACGGGAATTAATGCCTCTTTTGAGAGTGTTAAACTACAAACTATTGAGATTGTAAGCGAATATGGACTTAAATTAATTGGTGCCATTGCTGTTTGGATTATTGGCTCAATGGTTGTTAAATCAATGGTAAATACCTTTGATAGAATCTTAAATAAATCAAAGACCGATGCCTCTCTAAAACCGTTCCTAAAAAGTATCGTTGGAGTGCTTTTAAAAGCGTTACTTGTGATTACAGTATTAACTATGTTAGGTATTGAGATGACTTCTTTTATTGCCATCTTGGGGGCAGCAGGGCTTGCTATCGGTATGGCACTATCAGGAACACTTCAAAACTTTGCTGGAGGAGTTATGATTTTAATATTCAAGCCTTTCAAGGTTGGTGATTTTTTAGAGGCTCAAGGCTACAAAGGTATTGTTTATGAAATACAAATCTTTAACACAATTGTCAAAACTCCGGACAACAAAACTATAATAATTCCCAATGGCGGTTTGTCAACATCTTCTATGACGAATTATTCTTCAGAACCTTTTAGAAGAGTTGATTTCACTTTTGGTGTTGGCTATGGAGACAGTACAGAGCAAACAAAAGAGGTCTTAAATGATTTAATTACTGCTGACAAACGCATTTTATCTGGAGGAAATCATGATCCATTCGTAGCTGTATCCGGTTTAGGTGACAGCTCGGTAGACTTTGTGGTACGTGTTTGGGTAAAATCAGAAGATTACTGGGGGGTATTCTTTGATATGAACGAGAATGTTTACAATAGTTTCAACAAAGCAGGACTGAACATTCCATATCCCCAAATGGACGTACATGTACACAATAACTAAACAAACACAACTTTGCTAACAAAAGCCCTTATTAAAAAATTAATAAGGGCTTTTTACATTGATAAAATATGTCAACCATTGTTTGTTTATTAGATTCATAACAACCATCTAAAACGGGAATATTAAGGCAAAAAAAAAGCCTTACTTTAACAAGTAAGACTTTTATAAAATTATTACAAGTCTATAGGTGTATTCCTAAACCAAGACTTCCTCCATAGTTACCTGCTTCAAGGATAATACCGAATTTTTCGTTGAATTTATACTCTCCACCTAAATTAAGATTCAGACTTAGGTTATCACCGTTGTAATCATCAGCAATACCAATATTGAATCCTGCTCCTACACCTCCCCAAATATCCCAAGGCTCGTTTAATTTTATTAAAGAATCAAAATAGTAATCTACTCTTGCACCAGCTCTAATATAACCTAAGTCAAACGGTATCGTTCCCTGAGGAGAGATTGTCCAATTTTTGGCTAATGGAAATTCGTAATTTGCTGTCACCGAGGAGTTGTCTCCAAAAGTAGCGAAAACGTTTAATGCATTTCCATAAGACTCTTGTGCTGATAATTTTGAATTTGCTCCTAATGCAAAAACACAAAATAAAGCAATTGTAAATAAGTTTTTCATTTTAAAATAGTTTAGTTGTTAGCTCGCGAATATAGTCAAAAAAAAAAACGGTGTAACGTGTTTCTATGTTTTATACAATCTATAACACTTTTAAACTTTCAGATGGAATCCATCCTGTTTTGCCGTCAGCTAATTTAATTTTCTTCCAAACATCAACCTCATCTAATATACTTATTTTCAACCCTTCATGAATCTCAAAAACCTCTTGTCCTGATGACAAAGGTGCGCTTTTAACACTCACTTTTTCATCAAAAACTATCGCGTATATAGAAGATATAGCCCTATCATGTTGTTTATAAGTAAACAACAAACTAATCAAAAGCAAGCTACTGGCCAATATACTTATCACAAAATAAGACCGTTTTCTTGCAGGAATGTAAGCAAAATAATAAAAGAGAAAAAACAAACACATAAGTATGGAGCAACAAACAGATACATATGCCCATTGGTCAAAAGATAATTGATGTACAATTGCGGTTTCTAAATTCTGAAAAAATGTCGTTGGGAGCTCCTCAATAGCATCAATTGCCATTCTATTCGCAAAAATTAAATTATTGACCGCATCACTATTCTGTGGATCTATAATCAATGACTTCTCTAAGTTATAAATACTCGGAGCTACCTCATTGATTTTATAATAGGCATTCCCTAAATTGTAATATAATTCTGATGAAACCATACCGCTATGTTCTATTTTTTCATACAAACGAATAGCCTCTGGATAGTTTTCTACCCTATATAATTCATTTGCTTCTTCAAATAGCTCAGTATTCGTCTTAGACTCTCCCTGAGCAAGTGCCCATGAACAAACGAATAGGGAACCAAATAAAATTTGTAAAGTTTGCTTCTTCATTACCCGTATCAAAAACTGTCTCAACCATTTTGTGGTGTCTAAAAAACCAAGCATATTTATAATTGTTTATCAATTTTGGTTATTACTTCTTTCGCCTTATTAAATTCTTGTTCCATCATAACATCTGTGACAGGAGCATATCTCGCAAAATCACAATCATTCAATACACCGAGAAAACTTTTAATAATTTCATCGTCTACGTTTTTCTCCATCAATAATTGGGTGATACGATCTCTGCTTATCTCAGAAGACTCTATTTGTAGTTTTGCTTTTAAGTAATTCTGCAATGCTTTTTCAAGTGCCACATAAAATGCTTCTTTTTTTCCTAACAGTTTTTTCGCCTGGGAAAGGTATTTACGGGCAAGTTTATCGGCCTTTCTTGTTCTATTCCCAATCAAGTCATTCGCTCTTTCCTTTCTTTTTTTTCCAACAATTATAGCAATTGGAATGGATAAAAAAGGTAAAAACAACATGAAATAGAACAAATTAGATTTGAAAAACTGGGTTGTCTCAAAAGGTATGAGGCTTGTGTTGTTTTGAATATATTTAAACGAACTATTAGAGGTAATCACTCTTTTGTTTACGGTATTAATCGCTTCTTCTCCTTGACTCGAATTTGTTTTTAAAGACTCACCCTCAATAACATTTACAAATACATTATCCGATATAATCGAATGGTATTTTTTTGATTTTGGATTGAAATATGAAAAAGACACAGGAGGAATTTTATATTTTCCTTTAAACTGTGGAACTACTGTATAAGAATCTGAAACGCCCCCCCTTAGTCCCTTAGTTCCTGACACAGAAATCTTTAAATTTTCTTGATGCTCAGGCGTATAAACCTCAAGTTCTTGAGGAGTAACAACTTTTGGAATTTCAAATAATTTTAAGTTTCCTTTACCCGAAACAACTACTTTTAGTTGTGCAGATTCATTTGATTTTAGACTTGCCTTACTTAAGGAAACATCCATTTTAAAGTCTCCCACAGCACCATTAAAATCAGCAGGTTTGCCAGCTAAAGGCAACGATTTCACTTTAATGGTTTTTTTAAATGTTTTAAAGTTCTTTCTTATATTCCTTGTAATAGGGTTTCCGAAAAAATCCCCCCTACCTGTAGGTACCCCAATTATTAAGTCCGAGCTTAAGGGTTCTAATTCTAATTTTCCCGATTTTTGAGGAATTAAAACAGCTTTTTTAATCGTAAAATATCGGTAGTCTTCTCCTTGAAATTTTCCGTTTTTTACTTGAATTTGATCTATTTTTATATCCTGATTCCAAAACCCCTCAAACTCGGGAAACTCCTTTATTTCGAAGTCGCTAATTGCAATATTATTACTGAAATACAAACGGTATTCCACATAAATACCTTCCCCAATATAAGGTTTCGTATTCGAAACAATTACTTCTAAATGCACATTCTGATTTGCAATATAATTTGGATCATTGGGGTCTTTTGGTATTTCAACAGCATCAACAACCGCAACTGAAACTGGATTTGAACGAATCAACACTCCCTTATATTCAATAGTAGCGCCAGAAATTGTCAAATTACCCTTTCTTGTTGGTGAAATGATATAACTATAAGATTGTGAATAAGTAACCTTTCCATTTATCCAAGACTGATTTACAGATTGGCTAGGACCACCTAACACCTCGAAACCATTAAAACGAGGCGGAGAAAAATTATCCGCACCTTGTTTATTTACAGAAAACTCTACACGTAAACGTTGATTGAGCCCTAGTTTACTTTTACTCACTTTTGTTTTCAACTCTACTTGAGCAAACAAACTACCCGTAAGCATTAATAAAAATATGTACGATATCTTGATTTTCATTATGTTTAATAGTCAATTTAAGAATACCTGTTACCAGTCTTTTTCTTGTTGCACTTTTTTACCCTTTACCTTTTGAGCATTTACCTTTTTTTGGGTTTTTGCTTCTTCATTATTCATTGTCTCTAAGAGTTGCTTAATCTGTTGTGGACTCATTTGACCAGGTTGAGGTTGCTGCTGTTGCTTCTTTTCTTCCTCTTTATTTTTATCTTGTTGGTTTTTATTTTGCTGATCTTTATTTTGATCTCCTTTGTCCTTCTTTTCTTCTTTATTTTTTTCTTCTTGACTCTCTTTGTTTTGCTGATCTTTGTTTTGCTGATTCTTCTTTTGATCTTCTTTCTTTTGATCTTCTTTCTTTTTCTCTTCAATCAGTTTTTCTTTTAACTGATTCAAATCTTCATCTTTAGGGAATTTTTTTAGGCCAATGTCTACGGTAGCAATTGCTTCGTCAAGCTTACTATGTATAAAATCTTTGGCTCCTGAATTAAAATAATCTTGAGGACTCTTTTGGGCATTCACATTGAAGCCAATCATCATAAATGCTAAAATCACAATTGTTTTCATTATTTTGTTTTAATTTCAATTACAGACTCTATTTTTTTCATAAAATCTTTATAATTTGCAACTGTTGGATCTTTTTCCAAGGCTCCATCTAATAATTTCAATGCTTTATCAAACTGATAGGATTTCAACAACTTATCAGCCTGTTTTTTCATTCTTTTGGCGTATTCAGATGGTGGTGGTGGATTGTTTTTTTTATCCTCTTCTTGTTTTTGTTTTAACTTTTCACGTGCAAAGGCTAAATTATAACGTGTCTCTTCATCTTTCGGGTTATTTCTTAGGCTCTTTTTAAAAGACTCTATCGCTTTACTGTATTCCTTTTCTTTCAGTTGCGCATTCCCAATATTGTGATAAGCAGCTGCCTTATCTAACTTTATTACTGAGCCAGAGGCCGCCAATTCATATTGCGTAATGGCTTCTTTATAGTTTTTTTGAACATACAAAGCATTTCCTAAATTAAAGGAGCTTTTGAAATATGTTCTAGCTTGAGCGGTTGCTTTTTTATATGAAATAGCAGCATCTGCATATTTTTCAGATGCGAACAACTCATTTCCTTCTCTAACAAAATTTCTTGCCAGTCTTTTTTGTACGATAGAGTCTTGCTGTGCTTTTACAGAAAAGCAACCGAAACATAAAAATATGATGTGTAGAAGTTTCATAATTGTTATTTTTTAAACTCTTTTTCTTTGAACAAATCCAATTTCTGTAACCATTTCGTTTTCTTTTCCAAAAGAAAAATATCAATGATAAAAAACAACAATCCTATTCCGACAAACCACTGAAATTGGTCTTTATAGTCAGAAAATTGTTTTGTTTCATACTCGTGTTTTTGAGCATTTGAGACAACATTTATAAAACTTTCAACAGGTTTGATTGTTATATTACCATCTGTGTAAAAACCATTTGTAATCTCTGCTATTTCCTTTAAAACATTTGGAACCCGATGTGTGATTACCACTTCACCTTTTCTGTCTTTTTTATAAGCTGTCAAACGACCATTTTTCTTAAGTGGTATAGGTCCACCTTTTTCAGTTCCTACTCCAATAGTGTACACTTTTATTCCTTCATTTACCAAATCTTTAGCTAAAGAAATGGTGTTTTCCTCATGATCTTCTCCGTCAGAGATAATTACTAAGAACTTATTTGTTTGTTCATCATTATCGTAATATGTTTTTGCCAAATTTAAAGCTTCGTTGATAGCAGTTCCTTGACTAGACACCATATCTGGATTTGCATTCTGTAAAAACATTTTTGCAGAAGCATGATCTGTAGTAATCGGTAATAACGGGTATGAATTTCCTGCATAAACAATAATTCCTACTCGATCACTACCAAGTTTTTCAATCGTTTTGGAAATAATTTGTTTCGCTTTTTCTAGTCTATTAGGAGCAATATCCTCTGCCAACATACTCTTAGAGACATCCAAGGCAAAAACAACATCTACTCCTTCTCTTTTAATTGTTTTTAACTTAATTCCCATTTTTGGGTTTACCAATGCTAAAATTAGAAATGATAGTCCTATCATTAAAAAAAACAATTTTAAAGAGGATTTAAAAAAAGAATAATTTGGGGCTATTTTTGCTAGCAACTCAAGAGAGGAAAATTTTTTCTGTGTCCGTCTTTTCCACCAAGTCACAGTAATAAATACAAACAGTATCATTGGCAGTAATGCAAAAAGGTAAAAATATATTGGTTCTTCTAATTTGTACATTATATACTTTTATTTCCGTTGTTAGATAAAGCTTTTAAAAACTGTGTTTCTCAACACAAATTCTAAAATAAATAAAGCCATTGCAATGAGCACGTACAGCCTATAGTTTTCTTGATAGTTGTAATATTTAAATTCTTCTACTTCCGTTTTCTCAAGCTTGTTAATCTCTTCGTAAATAGACTCTAATTTTAAATTATTTGTGGCACGAAAATACTTTCCGTTGGTTTCTCTGGCAATGTGTTTTAATAAATTTTCATCTATTTCAACCTTTTGTCTTCGGTACTGTAACTTTCCAAAACGGTCTTTAGCATAAGGGAAAGGAGCCATTCCATTTGTTCCAATACCTATTGTATAGACTTTTATATTAAGTTCTTTGGCAAGTTCTGTAGCAGTCCTTGGGTCAATAAAACCAGCTGTATTTACACCATCTGTTAATAAAATAATTACTTTACTCTTTGCTTTACTATTTTTTAACCTATTGATCGCAGAACCTAAACCCATTCCAATGGCGGTACCATCTTCTATTTGCCCGTATTCAATTTCAGAAATTGTTCTAGTAACAATTCCCTTATCGCTAGTAATAGGAGTTTGTGTAAAGCTTTCACCTGCATAAACTACAATTCCTATACGGTCATTCGGTCTCTTTGCAACAAAATCTGAGGCAACTTCCTTCAATGCCTCCAGTCTATTTGGTTGTAAATCTTTAGCCAGCATACTTCCGGAAACATCTATTGCCATTACGATATCAATTCCTTTATTCGATTTCGTTTTTTTACTAACTTCCACATTTCTTGGTCGTGCCAAGGCAACCAAAAGCAATCCAACACCAACAATCTTTAACATGTACAACAACGGTTTTAGTTGAACCAGTATGGATTTCTTTAATTTAAAGCCCGACACTGATGTAATCGTTAAAGAAGGTGTGTGTCTTTTATTGCTATAAAAAAACCAAAAAATTAAAAAAGGCAGTATCAGTAATCCCCATAAGAAAAAGGGTGTCTCAAATTCAAAATTTGTCCAATTTCCTATCATCGCTATTCTTTTTCAAATTTTATTGATTGAATCACTGTATCCATAGTAGTTTGTGCCTCTTTATCTTCAAAATTTGCATTGGTAAAAACTTGCCAAACTTTATTCTCTTGTGAAAAACCTAATAAATTAAATCCTTTCTTAACACCTTTACTCACATAACTCCCTTTCAAATAAACTCCATGAACTTCATCGCCGAATGATGCCGGCTGTCTATCAAACTCTAAGTCTTCTATTTTTTGAGTTTTTTCTAAATTACCAATCGTGCTCTCTACAACCTGTTCTATATCAGGCTTAATTTCTAAAGAGTACACCAAAGTGGTTACTGATATTTCAGCATTAGCCTCTAAATTTGTATAACTGTATACATTTAATTCGGATAGAATACTCTGAATTTGAGCAGGCACCTCATCTGATTTCAAAGAGATTGTCCCTGGTGCTGTTAAAATCAAAGCAGGGGCTCCAAAATTTTGAATACTCCAACCCTCTGTAGTATCTGTAATTTCTATTGGGCTAGAATTGGCACCTTTCTTTATTTGTGCCGTTCTATATATTTGATATCCAAAGAAAACAACCACACATAAAGAAAAAAGAATTATTGCAATAAATATTTTAGAACGCTGACTTAAATCATTGAAGGAAATATTTTTCTTTGGTTTTTCTTCTTTGGCACGTTCTTCTTGAAGTTCTTTTTGCCTAGTGCTATACTTTTGCAACAACGGTTGCATTTCTTCTACGATAGAGGAAGCTATATTTCTATCGTTTTTAATCTCACCTAAGTTTGGACGTAACTTAGCAAACTTTACAAAATCAGCGTGTTCTAAAAATTCCTGTAATTCCTGAATAGATTCTTTTGAAATACCTATATTTTTAGCACTATTATTATCATTAATTAGGGAAATCAACTCGTCCGTTGTTGTCTCTAAAGTATGAACATTAACCTCTTTCCCTAGATAGACTCTTATAATTTCGGTCAGTTCTATATAATACTCTTTTATTTGATTTTGTTTCAATAAATCTTTCTCATCCAAGTGAGTGAATTTTTGAATTGCTTCTTGGTAGGCAGGAATATTCTCTATTCTTTTTTTAATTTTTTTGTTTTTTTTCTTAAACAAGAAAAACAAACTAATCAATAAAATTAAACTACCAACAATCAAATAAAACCAACTAAAATAAGGTTTAAAATCATCGAAAATCAGAGGCTCTTTAACAATTGATTTTATTGGATATGCTTTTTGTTTTACCGTATCTACAACTATATTACCAACATTGATTCGTAATGAATCCGTATAATAGGCTTTGTCTTTTATAAAAACTTGTTGTTTTGGTATGTAAAAACTACCACTATCAAAACCTGTTAACGTATATTTTTTTACAAGGTTGTTTTTGAGGGTATCTATAACATCAGCAGAAATAACTTCTAATAAACCTAAGTTAGATAAAACAGGAAACGTAACATCTGTTTTTTTATCTATTGTAATTTGGTATTGAAATTGTTCCCCTATTTTTATTTGAGTAGTGTCAGTAGCAACAAAAATTTTTGGCTCTTGCTGTGAATAACCAAAAAAAATACTTAAAAATAATAGATATATTAACTGTGTTTTCATTGTCTTTTTTACTTTCCTTTTTGTTTAAAATACCCCAAAAGATTTTTCACATAGCTTTCATCAACTCTGGTGCTGATTGTACCTGATCCACTTTTACTAAAGGTCGTTTCATAAAAATTTGTAGACGCTCTATAATTTGCCTTATAAGCATTTCTTACATTCTTGGATCCTGTATTTACCATTACCGTTTCATTCGATTCGGAATCTAACATGGAAACCAAACCTAAATTAGGAATTTCAGCATCGTGTTTATCATAGACTCTAATCCCTGTAACATCATGTTTTTTACCAACAATCTTTAAGGTTTGTTCATAAGAAATATCTCTAAAATCTGACAAAACAAAGACTATGGCTTTTTTGGTCATTACATTAGACAAATACTTCAAAGCTTTATTAATATTTGTTTTCTTACTTTGAGGTTGAAATTCTATCAACTCTCTAATAATTCTCAACACATGACTTTTTCCTTTTTTAGGAGGAATAAATAATTCAACAGAGTCAGAAAATAAAATCAACCCTACTTTATCATTATTTTGAATGGCAGAAAAAGCCAAAGTTGCGGCAATTTCTGTTATTGTATCTTTTTTAAATTGAGAGGTGGTTCCAAAAAATTGAGAACCACTTATATCAACTACAAGCATCATGGTAAGCTCTCGCTCCTCTTCAAATACTTTTATATATGGCTGATTGTATCTTGCTGTAACATTCCAATCAATATTACGCACATCATCTCCAAATTGATACTCACGTACTTCACTAAAAGTCATACCACGACCTTTAAAAGAACTATGATATTCTCCCGAAAATATATGATCAGAAAGTCGACGTGTTTTAATTTCTATTTTACGGACTTTTTTAAGTATTTCTTTGGTTTCCAATATCTATAAAATGTGTAATCGTTGAATCGTGTAATTATTGAATTGTTTCTTTTCTTGTTTGCTCAATGTGTAATTGTTCTTTTCTAGATTTTGGGGCATCCCAACAATTAAACAATTTTAAATTTAAACAAACCTCTACGGTACTTCAATCTCATTTACAATTTTATTAATAATGTCTACTGAGGTTACATTCTCTGCTTCTGCTTCATACGTAATTCCTATTCTATGACGTAAAATATCGTACACAACCGCTCTTACGTCTTCTGGTATTACATAACCTCTTCTTTTGATAAATGCATAACATTTAGCAGCCTGTGCCAAACTAATACTTCCACGAGGGGATGCTCCAAAACTGATCAATGGTTTTAAATCAGATAAATTATATTTTTCAGGATAACGAGTAGCAAAAATGATATCAAGAATATATTTTTCAATTTTCTCATCCATATAGACTTCTTTCACAGAAGCTCTTGCTTTTATAATTTGTTCTAAAGAAACTACTGGGTTCACTTTAGAAAAACCACCGGAAAGATTCTGACGCATAATCAACTGCTCATCCTCTAACTTAGGATAATCAATAACAACTTTTAACATAAAACGATCGACCTGTGCTTCAGGAAGTGTATAAGTACCTTCTTGTTCTACAGGGTTTTGTGTAGCCATCACTAAAAATGGTTCTTGCAATGGGAATGTTTCTTCTCCAATAGTTACTTGCCGTTCTTGCATCGCTTCTAACAAAGCTGACTGAACTTTTGCTGGTGCTCTGTTAATCTCATCTGCCAAAACGAAGTTTGCAAAAATAGGTCCTTTTTTAATTTCAAACTTATTTTCTTTCATATTGTAGATCATGGTACCCACAACATCTGCTGGCAACAAATCTGGCGTAAACTGAATTCTACTAAAATTTCCATCAACAGCTTTTGACAAAGTGTTAATCGCTAATGTTTTCGCAAGACCTGGAACCCCTTCTAATAAAATATGTCCATTTCCTAACAACCCTATCAGCAATCTATCAATCATGTGCTTTTGACCTACGATTACCTTATTCATTTCAGATTTTAACAAATCTATAAAAGCACTTTCTTTTTCAATTTTTTCATTGATTTCTCTGATATCAACACTTGTGATTTTATCTTCCATTTTAATAACTATAATTTTCTATGAAATATATTTTGTAATGAGTTTGACAAAACTAATATTTTCTTCGAATGACAGTGTTAAAATTTGGTTAAAGAACTTAGGAACTACCTAGGTTTCTTTTGATTAAAAGTATTTAAATTCGTTCATTTATAAGTACTTGTGTTAAAAAAATGTTATCTTTTTCTTTGTTTTATCATTAAAATTATTAATATTTGTGAGAACCAATGAAGATTAACTAAACCAAACCAATATGAAAAAGGATGCTGTTACAGCCTCCTTTTTTGTTTTTTTAGTCGTTTTTAAACTATTTTTTGATTGTTTTAAAAAGGTTTTTACAACATGTTTTATTCATTTTTTGGATATTTTTACTGTGTCCAGTAATATCTTTAGACAGAGAAACTAGTGTTGAAAAAAAATAATATTCATTACGTTGTAAAATATAGATATTCAATTATGGACAAGAGGAAACTATAACCTAACAAAAAAGAGGTTTCTGAGACCTAATACTTGAAAAAGACGACAAGCATAAATTAATTAAATGGAATAACATCCATTTTTTCACCATCAAAAACACCGTAGGTAAAGTAAGAGATCCAGTCACCTAGATTTACATATTCTGATTTTTCTCCAACTTCTAAAGTCATAGGCAAATGACGATGACCAAATATAAAATAATTATAATGTTTGGTTTTTAAAACCTCTTTGCAATATTGCACCAACCATTCTTTTTCCTCTCCAAGAAAAACCACATCCTCATCGCCGGAGATCAGTTTATTTTTTACGGAGAGATACGTAGCCAAACCTACACCAATATCGGGATGTAACCATCTAAAAAGCCATTTACACAAGGGATTCGTAAATACTTTTTTCATTCTTTTATATCCAAAATCACCTGGTCCTAAACCATCACCATGACCAATTAAAAAAGTTTTATCACCGAAAGTGAATTCTTTGGGTTCATGATATACTGGAACATTCAATTCTTTTTCAAAATAATCTTCCATCCACAAATCATGGTTTCCAACAAAAAAATGGATGGGAATTCCGCTGTCTCTAATTTCAGCTAATTTTCCTAAAACTCTTACAAAACCTTTAGGAATAACGGTTTTATATTCAAACCAAAAATCAAACAAATCCCCTAATAAAAAAATAACTTCAGCATCCTTTTTTACAATGTCTAACCACTGTATAAACTTCTGCTCTCTTAGTTTACTTTTTTCGGCTGTAGGAGCTCCAAAATGTTGATCTGAAGCAAAATATATTTTCTTTTTCTGGGTCAAATTATTAATTTTTAGCAAAGATAGGAATAGTTCCTACTTTGTTATTTTATTTTTAAATTCCTCTAAGAATTAAAAAACTCCTTTATTCCTTACTCTTTTGCTTTAAAATTAGTTCTAGTTATTATTTCCAAAGAAAATTGAAACTCACTCGATCCGACAATAACCTATTGGATGCTATCCAATTCTATCACTTTTAAAAGCATTGGATCTCTCCTGTCATTTATTTTAGAAAAAGATGTTTCATCAAAAATTTGACGCGCAATTAATGCTTTCAAATAATGACTTAACAATGCTTTTTTCTCTGCAGAGACATTTCTTTCCAAATTCGTTTCCGAAAGAAACACTTCCAATATATTTTTCTGCTGTTCGGTATTTAAATCATAATCCTCAAAACCTTGTTCTAACAATTCGTTTCTATTATCATCAGCGTATTCAAACGTAAAAGAATTTATTTTTGAAAAATACTCATTCTCTATATAAGAAGTTGTGTCAACTGCCACAAAAACATCCGGAATGATTCCCCCTCCTCCATACACAACCTTTCCTTTCGGTGTTGTAAATTTCAAAGAATCGTATACTTTTATACTATCTTTATGCAACAACTCACCTCTTAAAACACGGTTTTTATAATCATTCGCATAACTAGCAACATCGTTTAAACTATAGGGTTTTTGAATAGATCTTCCTGTCGGTGTATAATACCTTGCAATTGTTAATCTAACGGCAGAACCATCCCCTAATTTCATCTCTCGTTGCACCAATCCTTTTCCGAAAGAACGCCTTCCAATAATTGTACCTTGATCGTTATCCTGAAAAGCACCTGCAAATATTTCACTAGCAGAAGCAGAACCTTCGTCAATTAAAACATAAATATTAGCTTCCTCAAATACACCTTCCTCCGTAGCATAAAACTCTTCTTTAATACTTTTGTTATTTTCGGTAAAAACAATGAGTTTTCCCTCTGGTATAAACTCATCTATGATCGCATTTGCAATATGAATAAAACCTCCTCCATTTTGTCGTAAATCGAAAACTAAATTTTTTGCTCCTTCTGCTTTAAGTTGCAATAATTTAGAATTGACTTCATGATATGAAGTTGCAGCAAAACGATCTAATTTTAAATATCCTAAACTATCATTAATCATATAAGCAACCTTTGCACTCTGGATAGGCACTTTATTTCTTCTGAGAGTAACCATAATTAGGTTTTCAATTCCTTTTCTATAGATTTGTAAATCCACTTTCGTGTTGGTAGGTCCTTTTAATATTTTCACAATGTCCCGACTCCGCATATTTTTACCATACAAAGTATCTTTATCTGCAATTAAAATTCTGTCTCCTGCCAATATTCCAGCAGTTTCACTAGGTCCACCAGATAAGATATGAGTCACCACCAAAGAGTCTTGATGCATAAAAAATTGCACACCAATGCCTTCAAAATTTCCTTGTAAATTTTCTTTACTTGCGGCATATATTTCTTTGGGAAAATAGACAGAATGGGGATCTAAATTGGCAACAATTTCAGTGATAACATCATCTAAAACACTATCCGTATCAATATTATCAACATACTCTTGCTCAATAAATTGGAGTAGCTTTTTTATTTTATTTTCACTTTTGTTTCCTACTAAAATAGGAATTTCTGTGTAGAAATTTAAAGTCGTACCTAGTAAAACACCAAAAGCAACCGCAATTAGCATAAACAGCGGAAAATAATTTTTATCCTTCATAATTTTGAATATGTTCAACTTCAATTCCAGCTTGAATTAAAAAATCTACCCCTGATAAATCTTTATATGCATTTGCATAGACAACCCGCTTGATTCCTGCTTGAAGAATTAATTTACTACAGTCCTTGCATGGAGATAAAGTAACGTATAGTGTTGCTCCCTTTGACGACTGCGTAGAAGCCGCAACTTTTAAAATAGCATTCGCTTCTGCATGTAAAACCATCCATTTGGTGTCACCTTTTTCATCCTCACAACAATTATCAAAACCTGTTGGAGCTCCATTAAATCCATCAGAAATAATCATCCTTTCTTTTACTATCAAGGCGCCTACCTGCTTTCTTTTACAATGAGATAACTTTCCCCATTCAAAAGCCATGTTAATATAGGCTTTGTCATATTTTAATTGCTTTTTTTTGGTCATAATTGTTACTTTTTTTTAAATAATAATACCACCACCAATAGCATTAATAATTTAATAATTCAAAAGTCGTAAATCTAAAGCAGAGCACCAAAAACATGGAAACAATAAAAGCATTACCCAAACTTCCGAAAAATACAATAAACTATTTTTATTCACGAATATCTTGTTATAAACAAAAAACAGTTAATGATTCTAAAACAGCTGTGATACAAAAGGGTCGTATCTTTCGAATAACAAAGGAATCGTTATTCCGATAACAATGGCAGAAATAACGAATATCCAATCTCTTTTTGATATTTTAAAAATAGGTGTTACTAGGTGGTAGAGTGCTACAATAAAAATAACGATGGCAATTTGTGCCAATTCAATTCCTAGAGAAAATTCAATCAATTTAATAATCTTTAAATCAGTTTCTGTAACGATCATTTTAAAATAATTAGAAAATCCTAATCCATGAATCCAACCAAAGCAAAATGAAAACAACAACAATACTTTTGAATTAGAATTCGTTTTTAAACCTGAAAATATATTTTTAGTAGCTGTTAAAAAAATTGTTAAAGGGATTAAAAATTCCACCAATGCAGAATTCACATCAATTATTTTGTACACAGACAATGCCAAACTTAAGGTATGACCTAAAGTAAATACTGTAACCAACCACAGTATATTTTTCCATTGTTTGAAAGAAAACGAAACCACTAAAACTATTAAAAACAAAATATGATCATAGGCATTTATATCCAATACATGTGAAAAGCCTAGATTTAAATAGAAGAAAAAATCATTCATGGTATCAATTTTGCTCAAATGTAAAAAAAGTTAAAAGAAAGAAGCATTTTTTTATTCAAAACATTATATAATTGAATTAAAATGAAATCATCTAAAATAAATCATTTAATTTTGTACGAATTTTAAAAAACCTCCAATGATTAAGTTTAGTATTCCATTTTTTTTCAGTTTGTTTTTGATTGTTTCTTGTAAAAACAATCATAAGAAAGAAACCAAATCAAGCCTTTCTCCAATTGAAAAATCAGTCAACATTCCTGTTTCTAAAACACTAGACACTAACACTATGGTATATTTTGAGGGAGGTACCATTGAAATAGGCTCTAACCATGGAATACCCAATGAAGCTCCTGCGCATGAGGTTTCAATAGCTCCATTTCATTTAGATAAAAATTTAGTTTCGGTTGCAGACTTTAGAAAATTCATTCTTGCAACAAATTATAAAACAGAAGCTGACAAATTTGGGGATTCTGGTGTGTTTTTATTTGATCAAGAACAATGGACTTTGTTAAAGGGTGCTAATTGGGAATATCCTTTAGGAGAAACAGAGGCTAAATCTTTAGATAATCATCCTGTAACTCATGTAAGTTGGAATGATGCACAAGCTTATGCTAGTTGGGCTGGCAAACGTTTGCCAACCGAAAATGAATATGAATTTGCTGCAAAAAACGGAAGTAATCGTATCTATCCTTGGGGAAATAATGTTCTGAAAAACGGAAAAATTATGGCTAATGTATGGGAAGGAAGTTCTATTAAAAATCGAACAACAAAAGATGGTTTTCTATTGACCTCTCCCATCGGATACTATCCTGCAACAGAAATGGGGTTGACAGATATGGTTGGAAACGTGTGGCAATGGACACAAGATGTTTATGCTTCTTACCCAGGCAATCAAAACCCAGAACCGAAAGACCCAAAAATTAGAGCAACAAGAGGAGGTTCTTTTATGTTCGACCAGGCTTTAGAAAAAAGTTTTACAACTACATTTAGATCTAAAAACTCTGTCGATACATCATTATTCAATACTGGGTTTAGATGCGCTAAATAATAATAACTTAGGGTAATAGGAAGAAAATTAAAATTCTAGACAAATGATTTTAAAAAAAATAATTACAATTGGAATCTTCTTCTTATTGATAACTTCTTGCAATACAAACAAAAAAGAAGCTTATAAAAAAATAAATGACACGAAGCATAAAACGATATATGCTTCCACAGATTCCATTCCGGATTCGGATTTTTTAGGCGATAAAACCTGTAAAGAATGCCATCAAAATCAATTTAAAAAATGGCAAGGTTCACACCATGATAAATCTATGGATGTTGCCACTCGTGAAACTATTTTAGCAGAATTTAAAGGGGAGGTGTTTATAAGTCAAGCAGTAACCTCACGTTTTTTTCAAAAGAAGGGTGTTTTTTATGTTAATACAGAGGGTCGTGATGGGAAAAATCATGATTATAAAATTGAATATGTTTTTGGAATAACGCCTTTACAGCAATACATAGTAAAATTTCCAAATGGCCATTACCAATGTTTAAGAACAGCGTGGGATACCAAAAAACATAAATGGTTTGATTTGTATCCAGATTTTAAAGTTGTCCATTCAGAATGGTTGCATTGGTCCAGGGGTGGTTTGAACTGGAATAATATGTGTGCCGATTGTCATTCTACAAACGTTCGTAAAAACTACAAACAAGAAGACCATAGCTACAATACTAAATTTGCTCTTATCAATGTAAGTTGTGAAGCATGTCATGGTCCGGGAAAAAAGCATGTTGCAGATGTAAAAAAAGCGGGTGAAAACTATCAAGATACTGGGACCATGCAAATGACATTAGAAACTTCTCCTAAAGAATTGGTGGATCAATGTGCACGCTGTCATGCAAGAAGAGAAATGCTAACAGACCGATTCAATTTTGAAGGTACAATGCTAGATCATTACTATCCTCAATTGATTGCAAAGCCTATTTATTATCCAGATGGACAAATTTTAGATGAAGATTATGTATACGGATCTTTTATTCAAAGTAAAATGTATCATGAAAATGTTACTTGTACTAATTGTCATGATGCGCATACCTTAGAACGTAAATTTGAAGGGAATAAATTATGTGCACAATGTCATAGCCCGGAAAAATATGATACGGAAGAACATTCATTCCATAAACTTGGAACAGAAGGGGCTTTGTGCATTAATTGTCATATGCCTGGTAAGTTTTATATGGGAAATGATTTTAGACGTGACCATAGCTTTAGAATTCCAAGACCTGATTTATCTGTAAAATATGGAACTCCTAATGTATGTGTGGGTTGTCATAAAGATAAAACCGATGCATGGGCAGCAAATATTCTTTTGAATTTAAAAGGTATTCCGAAAGAAAATCATTTTTCAGATTTATTAATACCCGGTCTTGATGGGGTTCCAAATGCACATAATGATTTGTTGAAGTTAGCAAAAGACACCATTTATCCAGAAATTGCTAGAGCATCTGCTATCAAAGAATTGCCCAAATATAGAAATCACGCGAACGTAAGAAAACAATTATTACATTTTCTAAATGATACATCTCCACTGGTTAGAGCCAGTACCGCGGATGCTTTAAATGAAATTTCTGATCTTGCTAATACCCATTATCTTTTGCCTTTGTTAGAAGATGAGAAAAGAGCTGTTCGGATAAAAGCTTTTAGTGCAATTGCTATAATGGAGGAAAAAAGTATCCCTGAACACTACAAAATGGCCTATGAAAAAGTAAAAAAAGAATTCCTTACCTATTTAAATGGAATTTCTGATTTTTTAGGTGGACGCATAAATAGGGCTAACTATGTACTTAAAAAAGGAGATCTTCAAGGTGCTATAAAAGGTTATGAAAGTGCCTTAGAAATCGATAATATTAATAATATGGTTAGAACCAATTTAGCCAATTTATATTATCAAAATGGTAATTTTAAAAAAGCTGAAGAAGCCTTTAAGACAATTATCGAACAAGAACCTAAATATGGGGCTACTTATTATTCCTATGGTTTATTACTCGCAGAATTAAAAAGAACTGACGAGGCAATTATACAATTAGAATTGGCTACAAAATACATGTCAGAAAATTCTCGTGTTTATTATAATTTAAGTTTGTTATATAAAAGTATTAATAAACACAAGAAAGCGGAAAATATCATCATAAAAGGTCTAAAAACACTCCCGAAGGATGAAAGTTTATTGTATTTATTAGCTTTTCATTATGCTAATAATAACCAAAAAGAAAAAGCTAAAAATATTGCTTTACAATTGATAGAATTATTTCCCAATAATTCTCAATACTTCACATTTTTGCAACAACTAAATTAGTTGTTATATAGATATTTAAGAGTCTTAATTTTTAATATTTAAACCTTTGTGTAAAATAAAGGTCTAATTTTTAAGCACTTTTAAAACTCTATTTTTATGAATTTATCGCACGTACAACATTTGTATTGGAGAGCTGGATTTGGACTAGGACCTAAACAACTCTCAAAATTGGAAAAAAATTCTAAAGAAAAAGTAGTTTCTTATCTTTTCAAAAACAAAACAAAATACACTCCACTCGAAATTGATCTATCTGAATATGAAATCCTTATCAATGGAAGTTTTTCAAAAACTAAAAAAGAAATGGGAGCGGAAGCTTTCAAAATGTTTTTAAAAAAATCTAGAAGAGAAGTACGGAATTTAAATGGTGCTTGGATCGATAGACTCAATACTACTGACGCCGTATTTTTAGAAAAAATGACTCTATTTTGGGCAAATATATTTGTCTGCAAAGATCAAAATATTTGGCATATTCAACAATACAATAATATTTTAAGAAAAAACGCTTTAGGAAATTTTAAAGATTTTGTCATAGCGATAACATGTGCACCATCCATGATCGATTATCTAAATAACAAACAAAATAAAAAAGAAAGCCCTAATGAAAATTTTGCCCGAGAATTGATGGAATTATTCACACTTGGTGCAGGAAATTATACTGAAAATGATATCAAAGAATCGGCTAGAGCCTTTACCGGTTGGACTTATAAAAAACGGAGAGGATTTTTTATAAATAAAGAAGACCATGATTATGGTGAGAAAACTTTTTTTGGTAAAACCGGTGATTTTGATGGAAATCATATTATTGATATTATTTTAGAACAAAAACAATGTGCACGTTTTATTTGTGAAAAAATTTATAGATACTTCGTCAATCCAACTATCAATAAAATACATATAGAAGAACTTACAAACGTATTCTATGAGAATTACGATATCAAGAAATTAATGTATTATATCTTTAGCTCTAATTGGTTTTATGAAAAAGAAAATATAGGAATAAAAATAAAATCTCCAATTGAATTAATGGTGGGCATATACCGAACAGTACCCTATTCATTTAACAAACCCCAACAAGCATTATTTTTACAAAAAATGATGGGACAAGTATTACTTTATCCAGTAAATGTGGCAGGATGGAAAGGAAATACAGATTGGATAGATTCAAATACCTTGATGTTCCGTTTAAAATTATCCTCAATGCTACTGAATAATGCTATTATCAATTTAGATGCAAAAGGAGATATTGAAGATACATTTGAAGCATATTATACGAAAAGAAAAAATGCAAAACATTATCTTAAAATGGATATCTCATGGAATATTTTTGAAAAAGAATACAAAAATTTAGATTCCGAAAAATTAAAAAATATTCTTGTTTTAAGTAAAATCAATAAAAACACGGAAAAAATGATAGATCAATTGATTATTAAAAACAATAAAGATTATTGTGTGCAATTGATGTCTATTCCTGAATATCAACTTTGTTAAAATTTTATTATGGAAAGAAGAAAATTTTTAAAAAATAGCCTTTTAGCAAGTAGCATATTTATGGTTCCTAGCTTTGTAAAAGCATTTGAGCAGGTAGCCAAAAATAGCTTGGGATTTAAAAAACTTGTTATTGTACAATTGTCAGGAGGAAACGATGGGTTAAATACTATTGTCCCATATAATAATGATATATATTACAACTTGCGTCCAAGTTTAGCTATTCATAAGAAAAACTTATTAAAAATAAATGATCAATTAGGATTTCATAAAAATCTAGGTTCTTTGAAAAATTTATACGACCAAGGATATTTATCTGTTATTAATAATGTTGGATATCCAAATCCTAATAGATCTCATTTTAGATCCACAGATATATGGCAAACAGGGAGTGATTCTAATGAATACCTTCAATCTGGATGGTTGGGAAGATACATTGATAAACATGGAAAAATGCCCTATAATGGTATTGAAGTCGATGATAGTTTATCGCTTATAATGAAAGGAGAAAAAATAAACGGTATTGCAACAAAAAAACCCCAATTATTATTCTCTAACACCCAAACACCATTCTTTAAAAAAGTTTTAAAAGAACAGAAAAAAGAAACACATTTAAGTGAACACAACCTGGGATATTTGTACAAAACAATGATTGAAGCCAATTCTTCTGCTAAACATATTTTTCACAAATCGAAAACCTATAATACGACGATATCATATCCAGATAATCCATTTGCACAACAACTTAAAACTACTGCTAAATTAATAAATTCTAATGTAAAATCTCAAGTGTATTATGTTTCAATGGGAGGCTTTGATACACACAATAATCAAGAAAAAAGGCAAAATCAATTGCTAAATACTTATAGTAAATCAATAGAATCCTTTGTCAAAGACTTAGAAAAAAGCAATACATTTAAAGATACTTTAATACTAACATTTTCTGAGTTTGGAAGAAGAGTCAAACAAAATGCCTCTGAAGGAACCGATCATGGAACAGCTAATAATTTATTTATTATTGGAAAAAATTTAAAAAAACCCGGTTTCTATAATGAAGTACCTAATTTATCCGATCTTGATAAGAATGGTGATTTGAAATTCTCTATTGATTTTAGAGAAGTGTATGCAACTATATTGAATAATTGGATGCATGTAGACGATACAGAAATACTCAATAAATCATTTTCTAAACTTGATTTTATATAACTTTACCTTATTTAAAAAAAAGCCATTTGTTTGATAACAAATGGCTTTTTTATATTCTTATATAAAAATATATTAACTACAAGAAATTTTATCCACTCTATGTTGATGACGGCCTCCTTCAAATTCAGTGTTTAAAAAAGTTTCTACCATCGCCAATGCTTGAGGAATAGAAGTATAACGAGCAGGAATACACAGTATATTTGCATTGTTGTGTTGTTTGATTAACTCAACAATTTCTTTTGTCCAACACAAGCCAGCTCTAACATTAGTATATTTATTTGCAGTCATAGCAACTCCATTAGCACTTCCACAAATTAAAATACCTAAATCCACTTGTTTTGTATCAACTGCTCTAGCAACCTTGTGCGCAAAATCAGGATAATCAACACTATCAAAACTATCTGTACCATAATTTGTTACTGAGATTTCTTTTTTTTCTAATAATTCTACGATCGCTGATTTATAATCTGGCCCAGCATGATCATTCCCTATTGCTATTGTCATTTTTATTGTTTAATAATTATTTGAGCAAAAATACACTAAATAAAAAAAGGAATCAAAACCATCAAAAGAATTCTTAAGGAATGCAACTTAGCTTATCAACACAGTTTGTAACTTTTTTTATTAAAAGATATGTTAAACAGTAATTTTTATGACTAATTTCACATGAATTCAAGCTCTATTTTTAAGGTAATATTTGAGATTAATAAATCGAAAAATGTATATTTTTTAATTTTTCATGCGTGTTAATAATAAGTAAATATGAAGCTATTTAATATCAACTCATTAATATTGTAATAACCTACATATAAAACACAATTTTATAAGCTATTAACAGTCTTTCTAACAACTTTTGTAAAACCACTTATAAATGAATACTTTAACAATGATATTAAAATGTTAATAAATAACCGTTAAAAAACAATAAGTAATTTTGGTTTTTAAATAAAAAAAAACAATACTCGGGAGAGCATCATATTTACAAATTTATTTCTAGAAAAATAGTTTGCAGTTATGAACAAAAATTTTGGCAGTTATGAGCATTGAAAAACTAAAAATATATCTACTTTTTAATAAAAGTAAGCTTAATATACAACTTGTTAATAACTATATTACTTTCACTGATAAACAAAACTTTAAGATGTTTACAACCTATTTATAACCTCATAAAAACTTTAAATTCTAAATAAAACAACTAATTTTTAAAAAAGTTATTATATCTATTAACAAGCAATAATAGAACATTACTTTTTTTTTAAAATTCAAAATAAAATATCTTATTAGTTATATATGTTAATAACAATTATAAGATTAACTTCTCTTAATTTAGAATCTATCTGAAATGATTCGTTAGGGTACTATATTGAAATTGCTTGACGACTAAGTTTTGTGTAAATTAAATAGCTCTAATAGATACTATTTTAAAATGTATTTGAATCTTTATGATTCCCTTTTTTATGGTCTTTATTAACTATTAAGAATTCCTTAACGCCTTTCAGTTTTTCTTAGTATAAAATAGCGTAGCTTTGCAGCTGAGTAATTACTAATAAACCTTGCGCCTTTATAAAAGGAAAATCTAGATAGCAATGGTTTGACTCCTGTAAAATTGTTACTTTTATGAAACTGCAGGAATGACAAATACGACAACTTTATTCGTATTTTAAAAAAACATAAACATAGAATGTCAAGAGGAAAGAAGAAAATATACAAAAAAAAGGGAAGAGTTATCAAAGATTTGACCCGAAAAATATTAGGTGTTTTCAATAAAGAAGCCAATAAAATACAGAATTATAAACAGGTATGTTCTAAATTGAAAATTGAAGATGCAGATGGGAGAGGACAGGTTATTAAAAAAATTGAAGCGCTAAAAGGTCAAGGAAAATTAGAAGAAGTAGATAGAGGCAAGTACATTGTAAATCAAGATAAAAATTATCATATAGGTACTTTAGATTTGACGTCTAGTGGGAATGCTTATTTTATTTCTGATGATTTCGAAAATGATGTTTTTATACCATCTATTAATATTAATAGAGGTTTGGATAAAGATACCGTTAAGGTGTATGTCTATAACAAACGCAGAAGTTCTAAAAAAGAAGGTGATGTTGTAGAAATTATAGAACGTGCAAAAACAGAATTTGTAGGAGTATTGCAGGTGAGTAAAAATTTTGGTTTTGTCGTGCCTGATAATAATAAAATGTATTCGGATATTTTTATTCCTAAAGAGGAATTGGGTGAAGCAGTGAATGGTGAAAAAGTAATTGCAGAAATTATAGATTGGCCAGAAAATTCTAAAAATCCATTTGGTAAGGTTACCCAAGTGCTTGGTATGCCTGGCGATCATAATACGGAGATACACAGTATTTTGGCAGAGTATGGTTTGCCTTATGAATTTCCACCTCATGTAGAAAGAGAAGCCGAAGAATTGGATACGAGCATTACGAAAGAAGAAATTGCAAAGCGTAGAGATATGCGTCAAGATTTAACTTTTACTATAGATCCTAAAGATGCCAAAGATTTTGATGATGCATTGTCGTTTACCGTATTGGAAAATGGAAATTTCGAAATAGGAATTCATATTGCTGATGTTTCACATTATTTAGCATTAGATTCTGAAATGGAAAAGGAAGCTTATGACAGAGCAACTTCTGTATATTTGGTGGATAGGGTAGTACCCATGTTGCCAGAAAAGTTATCAAATGGAGTTTGTTCCTTACGTCCACATGAGGAAAAGTTAACGTTTTCTGCAGTCTTTGAATTGAACGAAAAAGCACAATTGGTAAATGAATGGTATGGAAGAACGGTAACCTATTCTGATGAACGTTTTGCTTATGAAGAAGCACAAGTTATCATTGAAGAAGGAAAAGAAAATACCAAAGCAATCATTCCTGAAGAAATTTCTATTAGAGAGGGTTCTTATCAGGTTTCAGAGAATGTTGTCAATGCGGTATTGCAATTAGATAGCTTGGCAAAAATAATGCGTAAAAAGCGTTTAAAAGACGGTGCTATTACTTTTGATAAGGTCGAAGTAAAGTTTAATTTAGATGAAAATGCAGTTCCACTGGGAGTTTTCTTTAAAGAATCTAAAGATGCCAACAAGCTGATTGAAGAATTTATGTTGTTGGCTAATAGAAAAGTATCTGAATTTGTAAGTAGGAAAGCTGGAAAAAACACTAACAATACATTTGTTTATAGAGTTCACGACGAACCTAATGTGGATAAACTAACCGCATTGCAAGGAATTATCAATAAATTTGGATACAGTATTGATTTAAAATCTAGAAAATCTACTTCAGATAGTTTGAACAAGCTTTTAACAGATGTACATGGGAAAGGGGAGTCTAATATGATCGAAACTTTAGCAATTCGTTCAATGAGTAAAGCAGAATATACAACCAATAATATTGGACATTATGGATTGGCTTTCAATCACTATTCACATTTTACATCCCCTATTAGAAGGTATCCTGATGTAATGGCGCATCGTTTATTACAAAATTATTTGGATGGTAACCCTTCTCCAAAACAAGAAGATTTTGAAGAAAAATGCAAACATTCTTCTGAAATGGAGTATTTAGCAACCAAAGCCGAAAGAGATTCTATCAAATACATGCAAATTAAATACATGCAGGATCATTTGGATCAAGAGTTTTTGGGGGTTATTTCTGGTGTAACGGAATGGGGAATTTATGTCGAAATTATTGAGAATAAATGTGAAGGAATGGTAAGAACAAGAGATATAAAAGACGATTATTATACTTTTGATGAAAAATTATACGCTTTGGTGGGGCAAGCGACCAATTCTATGTATCAATTAGGGGATGAAGTTTTCGTAAAAGTAAAAAATACAGATTTAGATCGTAAACATTTGGATTTTTCCTTAATTCAAAAATAAAATATTTAAAAAAATATTAAGATCGTGTCTGTGGCATTGATTTTGCTCAATGTTTAAAATAAATAATATTTGAAATGAAAAAAGTTGTAACGTGTTTGTTTTTTTTGGTGTCAGTTTTAATTTCGGCACAACAAAAACCTTTGATAGTTAAATTAAAAAAGATTGATCATTTAAAAGTTTATAACGGATTGAACGTTAATTTGATAAAATCTAATGAACAAAAAATTGAGATTTTTGGTGAAAGAGCTTCAGAAATTGAGATTAGAGAAAAAAAAGGAACGGTTAAAATATCACTGGATCTATTAAATACTTTTAACCATCAAAAATTAGTAATTAACCTTTATTACAAAAGCAATATTGCTGATTTAAGTGCATTTCAAGGGGCTGTAATTCGTTCAAAAGAAATCTTTAAGCAAACTCAATTATCGATGAGTGCACAAGAAGGGGCTTATGTAAAGTTAACTTTAGAAGTTGATTATTTAAAGGTAAAAGGAATTACTGGAGGTCATTTTCAATTAAAAGGAAATACTAAATCTCAAGATGTAAGTATTGTTTCAGGTGCTAGTTATGAGGCTTTTTATTTAGAGTCTGATTTGGCTACTATGTATGTTTCTACGGGTTCTTCAGCAGAAATAAAAGCAAATAAAGCATTAGATGCAAAGGCTAAATTTGGTGGTACTATTGTGTATGCCGGTGGTCCAAAATCGGTAAATATATCTCAATCAATGGGAGGTAAAATATCCAAAGCACTAGTTGAAAAAGTCGCTGTCGCTCAATAAAATAAGATTGCGTAAGATTTATAAGTATGGATTTTTTTAAAATTGTATTTTATTAATCAAAGTT
>Ga0233426_10000677_pt1 | contig 35128 bp, 59 predicted proteins | sample SI_118_April2016_6_FD_179875 | JGI IMG/M metagenome (GOLD analysis project Ga0233426, IMG submission 179875) | Seawater microbial communities from Saanich Inlet, British Columbia, Canada - SI_118_April2016_10_MG | ecosystem: Environmental > Aquatic > Marine > Inlet | place: Canada: British... | reverse complement strand
TTCTTATACAGATAGACTTGTGCGCTTTGTCGCTTTCGGTACTGTCACAGGAAACTCTAGCGGCTATATAGATGTAACTGTAACTGGCATGGCTAACAACGATACTTGGGGAGTTGCCCTTGGAGATTCACCTTTTTTACTAACCTTTAATGATCCAAGGCCACAAACGTCATTTGTAAAGTCAACCAATAATTTGCGAATAAATGTGCCAAATGGTCTTGTTGTTAAATACTTTGTTTTTCGGACGTAATCATGTCGTATGGATTGATAATATCTAATGCCGATGGGCGCGAGCAGATCAATAGCACTGAAACTGCTCCGAACACATTTATCTCTAACGTGACGACATCATCATATAATTCTATGACATTTCCTGTCAGCAATACATCGGCAGGAGATTTAACTCTAGCTAGACCAGCTAACAGCCCGATAGGTACATCTACGCCTATCGCTGTGGCAAGAACCAGCCTCAGTAGTAACCCTACTCATTTTTGGGGGTCTAGTTCTAATGCGCTTTATTTCTATCAGAACACCGCAGGAATAGTGACCGCGTTATTAAAAACGCAATCAGGAAATATATCTGCTCCATCGAGCGGTGAGCATGGCATGGATGTTTACAGCACTAATGGCAGTACAATTTTATTTTCTGCGACTAGATCAACCAGTGTTAGAGTTTTAGCGCAAGGTGTATTGGCGGCTAATTCAGAGATTGATTACACGCCACCATCTAGCCTGACTTTCACTAAAATATATGCAGTTGTTGATAGCACTGCTTTGTTTGCATTTCCAGCGGTATTTGTTTTTCCTGACTGGACTTCAAATATGTCCTATTCGTTTCACCATGGCGCGTCTACTCCATTTATCAGGATGAGTAATCGGATATCTTCGCAAGGCCAATACGTCACAAATTACAGCGCACAGTTTCCATACATGCTAGTTTACGATACCAATTAAAGAGGTTTAAAATGTTCCAATATGCTTTAGTGGCAGATAATGGTGAAGTGCAACACGTTATGTCTATGGGCGCGGACGATGATTATGTTGACGGCCAGATATACAATGGGTTGACCGCAGTGCAGGTAGCTTATGATATTGACGCAGAAAATCTTATCGCAACTCAATACTATGTTGACGGCTCTTGGCTTACCCGCGAGCCGCGAGCAAATCAATGGCAAGAATGGGTTGATAACGAATGGGTGTTCAATGCCAGGATTTTCGCCGACACTCTTCGCTTTATGCGAAATAGTAAGCTGGCAGAAACCGATTGGACTCAGGTAGCCGACAACCAACTAACAAATGCGGAAAAAGCACAATGGGTAACGTACAGGCAAGCCTTGCGTGATGTGCCTGCAAACAATTCGTCAGTCAATGATCTGAATGATATAATATGGCCGAATAAGCCGGAGTAAGTGATGATTTACCGATTAGTAAAAGATGATACAGGCGTATCAATACAGGCGACTCTAACTAGAGAGAATGATGGCAGTGCAATTAATTGCTCTACGAGCACTGTAAGGCTGAAGGTAAGAGCCAAAGGTGCAACGTCCACGCTGTTTACTGTAACTGCGGGTAACTCAGGAACTAACCTAGAGAATGGAATAGCGATATTTTCGTTTGTTGCAGGCCAGTTAGATTTAGAAGAAGGTTACTATGAAGGCGAAATAGAAATCACCTTTGGCGATAACACTGTGGAAACTGTATTTGAAACCTTAGAATTTTACGTTCGCGCTGATTTCGCATGATCAAATTATCTGCGGCTTTAAACAGAGCGAAAGCCCAAGTGCGTCAAAATCGCGCTGTATTCAAAGCTATATTCATTTCATTAAGGATACTTGCGAAAGATTTCGTTGATGCGACAGGTATTTCTGATGTACTTGCCAAAATAACAGGCAAGTCTTTGCAGGAAAGCGGAAGTGTATCTGATAATACCGCTAACGAAATAGACAAGCCAAAATCAGAAACTGTTTCATTAACTGAACAATCGCCTAAAAACGTAACCAAACTGAAACAAGATAGCGCGGCATTCACTGAAACGAGCGTAAACGCGTACGGTAAGAACAGTCAAGAATCCATATCGCTTACCGATATACAAAGTCAAGCAGTCAGCAAAGCCTTGAATGAGCTACCGCAGATCACGGATTCTGTAGCATTGGAGGCATTAAAGACACTAGCAGAACAGGCGCAAGTCGCAGACAGCCCAAGCAAGGGTACAGCTAAGCCTTTTACCGATACCGCTGGGTTTACAGATTCGTTCCTAATAGCGAGATTGTTCTTAAAGGCATTCCCTGAATCGCCATCTGTATCTGATGTTGCTCAATTATTGATCAATTTGAACAAGTCGGATCAGGCGGTTCTGTCAGAGCAAATCAGTCTAGCTTACGCGAAGCTGTCGGCCGACAGTGCAGGAATAGGCGATGAAATAGGCATTGCAGTATCTAAAGGATTAACTGATGCCACTAGCGTTTCTGAGTCTATTGATATTATCAGGCAAAAGGTATTAAGCGAAGCAGGGTCGTTGTCAGATGATCATGTCATGAGTTTCAGCAAATTTATCACTGAAAGGCTATTCGTTACTGATGACCTTGATGGTGAAGCAACAGCACAAGACGATCAGGAAATGTCATTTGTCAAAGTTCGTGCTGATTTGGCTATTTTGTCAGATACTATTTTTAGTACACAAAGTAAAGCAAATAGTGATACAATCGGGTCAACTGACTCTGGTTCTCTTCGTGGGCAAGGGTATTCAGTGTTTGGGTATTTTTCAGAGGATTATGTCGGCTACAGCCGAACTTTTTAGAGGTGTGAAATGGTAAACGAAAATTTGAAACTGCGTGGCGATGTTGCTCTAGTCTTAAAAGACAAGAATGGCAACGTAAAAGAAGAGCGTAAAATTGAGAATCTTATTGTGTCGGCAGGCTTAGAGTTTATCTGTTCGCGCATGTCAGCGGCTTCTGCTGGCGTTATGTCCCACATGGCTCTAGGGTCGGGAACCACTGCCGCCGCCGCAGGTCAGACCGATCTAGTATCTATTCTAGGCTCTAGGGAAGCGTTAGACAGTTCTACTGCATCTGCTAATGTCATTACCTACATTTCGTCTTTTGAGGCTGGCGATGCTACTGGTGCTGTCACAGAGGCAGGTATATTCAATGCCGCGTCAGGCGGGACTATGCTTTGCCGCACTGTATTCTCAGTGGTCAACAAAGAAGCTGATGACACTATGTCAGTGACTTGGACTATTACACTAACTGCATCCTAATTTAGAAGGGGCTTCCAATGTCTACGATAGTAACAAGATCGGGCAAAGGTTCGCCCCTGACGAATGCCGAGGTTGATTCTAATTTCACCAATCTCAATACAGATAAGTTAGAGCTTTCTGATCTGTCCGCAGGCACAGGAATCGGCCTGTCTTCGGGCGGGCAAATATCTAATAGTGCCCCTGATCAAACTGTCGCGTTGACGGGTGCGGGTGCTACTAGCATTTCAGGAACGTACCCCAGCTTTACTATTACTAGCACTAACACGACTTATTCTGTTGGTGATGGCGGTCTGACGCAAAACAACTTCACAGATGCTGATCACACAAAGCTGAATGGCATAGAAGCTAGTGCCACCGCTGACCAGACAGCCGCAGAGATCAGGACGTTGGTAGAAGGCGCAACTGACTCAAATGTTTTCACTGACGCTGATCACACCAAGCTTAACAATGCTGGCACACAATCTGTTGTCACTACCGCACCTACCAGTGCCAGTGGCTTTGCTAATGGACACGTTTGGTATGTAGTTAGTTAAGGAGTTGCCATGTCTATAAAAGTCAATGACAGTGGAACTCTAAAAGAGCCTACCCAGATTTTTGCTAAAGCAGATCAGGGTACTCTGTATGGCGTAAATTATGTTGTAGCTAACAACAACGGTACATTATCGACTGTTTGGAATGCGGTGTATGTGACTAGTCGAGACACTTCAACAGCGTTTAATACGACTACTTCTTTCAATACCACAACCACTTTTACAACTACGTTCGCCACAGTCACAGCCCGCGACACTACAACTACTTACACGACTTCTTACGATACAAGTCGCGGTACTTCTAGATCGACCACCACTAGCTTTACGACTTATCCGGTTACTGGGACATCTAGGGCAACGACAACGACCTACACAACTTCCTACAATACGACTAGCGTAAGAGGCACTTCTAGAGCGACCACCACTAGCTACAATACGAGTCGTGCGACAGGCACAAGTCGAAGCACAACAACTTCATACACCACAACGTATGGAACTAGTCGCGGGACTTCTAAGAGTACTACAACGTCCTATACAACTACTTACGCGACTAGCAAGACGACTAGCAAAGCGACCACTACAAGCTATACCACGACATTCAACACGACAGGGACATCTAGTAGCACAAGTTCGCCAGCATTTAGCGGTTCTAATCAAGTGATGGACTCTGCTTTTCAGGCTCTTTTCACTTACGGTGGTGCAACTGTAGGCCAAGGATCGTCTGGTGCAACGTCATTTACAAATGGAAACACTACTTACAATCGTGGGGCGATTCAGACTTCTTCTTGGAATCCATACACTGGAACTATAAGCCAATATAAGATTACTAGGACTGTTACGTCATCGTCTACAACTAGCACTAGTCGCGGTACCAGCAAAAGCACAACGACTTCCTATACGACTAGCTACAACACTAGCAGGACGACTAGCAAAGCGACCACTACAGCCTATACGACTAGCTACAATACATCGCACACTACCGCCCCGACTACGACAACCTCGTTCAATACGACAACCATTTTCGGTACATCGCATTCTACGACAACTTCGTTCAACACAACTGTAACTTTCGGTACTTCTAACTCAACGAGTAAAAGCACTACCACACAGTTTGACACTAATACGAATATACCTGCCAGTCGCTCCACCACGACTTCTTTTACGACTACGTTTGGCACATCAACATCAACATCTAAAACAACTTCAACAGCGTTTAATACGAATACAACGCGCTCCACTAACAGTTTGACAGGAACAAGTCGCGCAACAACAACGAGCCGTGACACAGCGACAGTAGTTTACGAGCGTCTAACTGCAACTGGAAATCAGACTGAAGTAAGTAGCGGGAGCGCGCATAATGGTCGTTACTGGGATGGGTCTCAGTGGACGGAGGATTAATGGACTTTAAAGAAATCAATGGGAAGTTAGAAAATGCTCTGGAAATAATCATGGAGCATTTCAGCGAAACAGAAGATCGAATCACGGAACTTGAAGATGAAGTTTCAAGGCTGACAAATGAGCTTAAAAAAATTAGCAAACAATGACGAACTTGGGAATCCTGTAGCGCATTTTTTCAAAAGCGGGAATGTTCTACGAAAAGCAGATGATCGCGGCTTGATCGGCTTAAAAAGTTTTCTGCCAAAATCTTGGGAAAAAGGTACGAGGGTTGAGTATGACGTATGGTACAGTTTTCCAGACAATAAGATACATGGTTATGTTTACACAGACTTGCTTACGAATTTCATATACCTGAGAGTAGCCAGCGAAAAGTTTGCTAGTGAAGCCATGAGCAGAGCGGCTGAGTCTAAGGTGACTGAAGAAGGCGAAAGGCTTTTCCTTGAGATAGCAAAAAATTGTGAAGATAAGTATCGGCTAAGGCCAAGCAGAAGCGCGCATGATTTTGTTATTTTTTTGGCAGGAACTAATATTCTGAACAAAGTGACTGACTGGGCGAAAGTGGATAACGCTGTCAGGCAAGGGGCAAAGCTGAAGTGTCACCCTCTTACCTCCGCACCTGCTTATCAGCACTTAGTTCACAAATACGGTGACGCTGTAATACCAAAGAAAATTAGTGGACACCAGTTATTGCAAGAAGCAAAAATTGTTGGTTGTTGTGATAATTCAGAAATGGGTATTGCGGCACTCGCAAAAGGAAAGGCAGTGTATAGGTTTGGCAAAGATAACCAGTGGTGTACCTACAGTGCTATTTACAAATCTCTTCTGCATAACGGACAGTTGAGCGCGGAAAAGCTGAAGGCGATTCTGTCTTGCAAGACTTCGGGGCTTGTTCCAGCGAGCGTTGATGAACCGCAAGAACGGATACAGAAATTTTTTCTGCAATACGATCAGGAGGAACACATTGCGCCTAAAGATATTGGTGATCAAATGCAATCAGTTAAGCGGGCTTACGCTTAATAGCATTCGTAAGAATATGCCTGATTGGGAGTTTGATGTAGTTGATTATAATGGCGGTTTTATAAGAACAGCACTAATGAACTCTGACGAGATTTGCTTGGTTGTCAAGAGCGGAGTAATATTAGATATACAAGAAGGCGATTTGCCAGAAAAATCGTTACTAGAGCAGTACGACATATGCGTGAGTCGGGAAGGAGTGTTCACAGATAACTCTGATAACAATCATATATATGGGCTGATCGGTAGCAATCTGAGCAAAAAGTCGATGGATTTATCTGTTTTCTGTATCAACCCAAGTCGGTGGGTAAGAATACCAGACGGTGATGCAGGTGTCCTTGGTCGCGTGAAAAGATTAAGAATGCCTAGGCACATGAACCATAAGTGCGATGTGATTATCCCAGAGGCTGTCAGCGCAAGAGTCGCTATGGACTACGGTATGTTAGGAGAGCAAGCATCTGTTTTGAATTACACCTCTGTTTACGAAAAAGGGACAGCTAATGGCAACGAGATGTTTGCCTATAGATTAGAAACAGCATTAGAGTTTTCAGAGGGATTACCTGATGATGCCCGTAAAAAGGTTGAATCAGTGGCACTGAAAACATTGCATAGAGTCGCCAAGCTAAGAAAAGGGCTGGCTAAAAATTTACCATTAGGAGTTAGCAAATGAGCATGACAATTGATTACATCACAGAACTGAGACGAGTCGGTTGCGTGACGACTGAAAACTTTACTGATATTGTGAAGTATATTGAGTGGGAGGTGCATTTTTTTGAGACTAGCCTGCCAGATCATCACAGCGTAGCTTTGATAAAAACAGAACTAGATGTAGACGATGTTAATGCTGAATCCTTCGTAGCGTTTTCTGATGTGACCAAAGCGAACATTGTCGCTTGGGGATTAGCCAAGCAAGGCGGTACAGATTTTTTAGATATCCTGCTAGAGGCAGGCCATGCTAGGAACGTAGAAGATATGCTGAGAGTTTTACAGTACACACAAAAAGACATCGACCTCATTCCTGCGGATTAGAGATACAGCTATGCCATTTTATTCTCAGCACAGGCGCGAATTACGGGACGATGTATATGTAGGCGGCTCGGTTGTCAGACAAGATTTCACTGTCGGTGCAAACGGAAGCAAAGCTATACTAGAAGAACTTAGACAAAAGTTTCCTGCGTATAGTCCTTTCGGGTTAAGCCGGAATAATCTTGTAGGTCGTTATGAAGGATACAGAGAGCCTTATACAAATCCAAGCATAAGTTGGTATGGTCTTGATGCGTTTCCATCAGAGGCTTTACAACTTTCGTTTGGCACCAGCTACCCTAATAGTAATTTAAAGCATTGGTATGGCCTAAAGTTTGATTTGGTAACCGAAGCCGTCCAGCTGAAAGTTGTCATAAGGGAATACGATGGCGATAAACCTGCTTTGCCTGTACCCAACTGTTTTTATGCTGTCACGCACGAACAGGATGGAACTTCTTCAGATTGGATTGATGTCTATTGCAAAGCATCTGTGACAACTATCACTAATTTCTGTAGAGAAAATGACCTACAGTACCCGTTCGCACCGACAACGCATATTAATGCTGATGAAATAATTTTTTGGGGATTCGTATTTAACAAGAACACACTCGAATATAGCGTAGCGAAGGGTTACGCAAGATATGGCCTAGAGGCGTAATAATGATAGATCCAATAACAGCAATGTCGGTAGCGGTGAACGCGTTCGGAACAATCAAGCGTATGGTGTCTGCTGGCAAAGATGTTGAGGATACCTTGACACAGATTGGGCGTTTCTATGGTGCTGTATCTGATCTTTCTGAAGCAAAGCGTCAGGCTGATAACCCACCACTGTTCAAGAAGATTATTTCATCTAAGTCTGTTAATGAAGAAGCGATGAATACATACGCTCGAAATAAGCGTACCCAGCAGATGGAGCGCGAACTGCGAGAGTTGCTGATGTATACCTACGGGAAAGAAGGCTACAACGAGTTAGTTCAGTTACGCAGGTCTATCGCTACCCAAAGAGAAAAGACAATCTATCTCCAAGAACGAAAGCGTAAGGCATTCTTCTGGAATAGCATCCAGATCACTGGGATAGCTATACTTGGCTATGCCGTGTATTTTGTATTCGCATTAATATTAGGAGCCATTAGTGGCAACAGTTAAAGAAGCACTTCTAAAGCTAGAAGCTCACGAACGCGAGTGCGCTGTGCGAATGGCAAACATAGAAAAACGGCTAGACGATGGCTCTGAAAGATTCAAGAAATCTGAAATGATGCTATGGGGCATGTACCCATTGATTATTGGTTTATTTCTAATTGAAAGGTTGTACTGATGCTGAAGCTATTACTAGCACCTATTGCCGATCTTGCTGGCGGGTTCTTGAAGAACAAAGCCGAGCAGTCTAAGGCCAAGCATGAAGCCAAGATGAATGTAATTCAGAATGACGCTGACTGGGAAGCGAAGATGGTAGATGCTTCTGCGAACTCTTGGAAAGACGAATTCTGGACTTGTATTTTAGCGATCCCCATATTCATGGTGGGGTATGCAATAATAGTAAATGATATGTCGGTAATACATAGAGTTGAACAAGCGTTCGCCGCACTGAATGATTTGCCTGAGTGGTATCAATACTTACTGTTCATAGCTATCAGTTCTAGCTTCGGTATCAAAGGTGCGAGCAAGTTGATGAATATGAGGAAATGAAAATGGCAGAAGATGCTAAGAAAGATTCTAAAGAACCTAAGAACTACTTCAAGCCGAAAGAACTGGCTTGCAAGCACACTGGTGAACATGGCTTTGATTTAGCGTTCTTGTCTAAGCTGAATGCTATGAGAGAAGAGTGTGGTTTCAGCTTCGCCCTATCATCGGCGTACAGGAGTCCACAGCATCCCATAGAAGCCCGTAAAGAGGTCCCAGGCGCGCATACAACAGGAAAGGCGGTAGATATACTAGCCAATGGAGAAAAGGCCTTAGAAATCGTTAGAGTGGCTCAGAAGCATGGTATACAAAGAATAGGGATACAGCAGAAAGGCCGTGGCAGATTCATACACTTAGATGACTGCACTGAAGAAGATGGCTTCCCTTGCCCTGCTATCTGGTCATATTAATTAACAAAAAGGTTTACTTGTTCAATAAATGGATGTATCGTATTACCTCAATCAATAAAAAAAGGTAATAAATATGTTAGGTTCAGGAAGCTTACCAAATACAAGCCGCAAGGCAGTACGTCATGGTCATAAAGGAAACGTCAAGAAATATCAGATTTGGAGCAGAATAAAGTGTGCTGAAGAACGTAAAGAAATGAAAGAGTTTGGCATCATGGATGCTGGTGAATGGACTCTGGCTCACGAAGGAAGGCTAACAAAAAATAAAGCCGATGCGTTAGTGTTGCGATTAGAGCGTATCGGCCACGAAACCAAAACCATCAACACCAAATTAATCATATAAATCAAACGCCTCGTAATCCTTCGCCCCTTAATTGGGGCTTTTTATTGCATAATAATAAACAAAAAGGTTTACTTTATTGTAGACTGGGGGTATCGTATTACTTCAATCAATGAATAAAGGTATTAGTTATGAAAGTCGCAATAAATTTTTCAGTGGAAGTTGATGAACATCAAGTTGAACTCTATATGCAGAAGCGGAATCTAATTCAAGACGAGACTGCCCGCGAATTTATCAAGTCACATATGCGCGCTAGTGCTGTCGGCTGTTTTGAAGAAGCTTTGGCTAATGAAGGTTTGTGGACAGTAGTGGGGATATACAAATGAAAATTAATCAATGCTGTCTTAAAAGTCTTGATAGAAACCTAGAAAAGCGTGAGGAAATCGCGCTTGCTAGAAAAGAGTTCCTTCTAGCAATGTTACTTCTTGGACTCCTGTTATTCACAGGGGAAATGATTTACGTTGACTGCATAGAAAGGGGGGTTTGCTAATGCTTTTAGATTACTTCGCAGTTTGGAATGATGGCCGATTAGTAGGTGACTACCCAACATGGGAAAAAGCAATGGATGCCGCCAAGACTTTGCATATTGCATTCCCTGAAAATAAAATTGAAATGGAACGAATAGAAAAGCAAGATTCTTTTACTCCTGTCAGGTACACCAAATACCTCTAGCAACAATGCCCCTTCGGGGGCTTTTTTTTGATCGCCGATTTATCCACGATTCTAATAAATAAATAAACAAAAAGGTTTACTTTATAGTGAATCGGGTGTATCGTTACACCTCAATCAATAAAAAAGGTATTAGTTATGACAGATTACAATGGCTGGACAAATAGAAATACTTGGCTCATCAATCTTTGGTTTGGTGAAATGATTCGTGAACAGTTAGAAGAAGATGCCGCGACTTCTGCAGAAATGCTAGAAGGTATTATCATGGACATCATCTATGAAGAGATCAAGTTATGCTCTTTGATGCTTCGTGATTTTGTGGACTTCGATGGAATCAACTGGGGCGAAATATGGGAACATCATTGTTTAGAAGTTTTCTATGGGGAGGCTTCTTAATGATTGACCCTGAGACAATAAATAATCTTAATGATTTTGATCGTGGTGAACTTGACTGTCTTTACGGTTACAGTGCACTGCCAGATCAATCACAATCTTACTATGATGGATATGGTAAGCAATATGCTTTAGAACAGACCGTAGGAGGTCAATCAAATGCAACTAAGTAAAGAAGTCTGGCAGACTCTATCTGCTATAGATGTTTCTAGTCACATAGAAAAAAAAGGAAACCTATCATACCTGTCGTGGGCTTGGGCTTACGGTACTATGATGGAGCATTACCCAGAGCTTCACTATTCCTTTGAAATTGACAAGTGCGAAGATACAGACACTGTGGAGGTCAGTTGCGTAGTTCACATTCACACTGGCGGCGAGCAGGATCAAGTCATGATGCGCCATATGTGGCTACCTGTCATGGATCATAGAAACAAAGCAATAATCAACCCTGACAAGTTTGCAATTAATTCTAGCAAAATGCGTTGCTTGGTTAAGTGCTTCGCAATGTTCGGTCTAGGCCATCACATATATGCTGGCGAGGATATCAACCCAGTGGTAGCCAACGCGATAATCAATGACTTCCAAGCAAAAGAACTCAAGGAAATGCTCCATGAGTGCGATGCTGACGTTGGGGCATTCTGTACTCACTTCAAATGCGAACATCCTAACAAGCTTCTGGCTTCGCAATTTGACAGGGCAATGCACGCTTTGCGTACCAAGCGAAGGACTGAAGCATGATTATCTTAGAGCATGAACAGGGCACTGATGAATGGTTTGCCGCTCGATTGGGCAAGCCTTCAGCCAGTGGCTTTGGCCGTCTTATCACCCAGACAGGTAAGCCGTCTACTCAGTCGCGTAAATATGTAGCCCAGCTTGTAGCGGAAACTATTCGCGGTTGCGGTGAGCCTGTCTATGTGAACGAGTGGATGCAGAGGGGTAATGACCTAGAGCCAGAAGCGCGCGAAGCTTATGAATACATATCTGGGAATGAAGTCATAGAGACTGGCTTCATTGTTACCCCAGAATTTGCATATGGGTGCTCGCCTGATGGACTTATATCCGATCAAGGAGGTCTTGAAATCAAATGCCCTGCGCCCACAACTCACGCCGAATACATGATGAACCCGCAGGAAGGGGTGAAAAGATATTGGCAACAGATTCAGGGCTGTATGTGGATTACCGATAGGCAATGGTGGGACTTCTTTGCTTATCACCCAGAGATGCCGCATGTTCTAGTGCGGGTTGAACGCGATGATGAATACATCGCCAAACTAGCCGCTGAAGTTAACTCGGCGGTTGAAGAGATAGCAAACCAAGTGGAGAAGCTAAAATGAAAGTAGGAATCAATGTTCGTGTGGATGTCACAAAGATCGACAAGTCTAGACTGTATAAGGGAGCCAAGGGTACTTACCTTGACCTGACTACTTTCGTGGATACCGATCAGCAAGATCAATATGAGAATAACGGATTTATCAGTCAGGCGACAACCAAGGAGGAAAGAGAGAAAAATGTCCAGACTCCGATCCTAGGTAACGTCAAGGTGTTCTATACCGATGGTCAGGCTTCTGCCCCAGCGCAGTCTGAGGCTCCTGCAAAGCAAGCAGATGAGCCAATTAACTTCGATGAAGATATTCCGTTTTAGAAATAAAAAGCCCCTCTTTCGAGGGGCAAACCATAGGAGGTTGCGGATCGGGGGAACCCGCCAAGCCAATATAGCACAGGAAACTATGACGATGGAATTAATTCATGCAGGCGACTGCCTCAAAAAAGCGCAAAGAAACAAATCAGTAACTAGCAGGGAACTCGCTAGAATAGCTAATACATCTCCACAGCAAGTCATCCGGTGGAGGTCTAACGCCAATATCAAGCTACACACCTTGCAGGTAATATGCTTGTCGTTAGATATGACGATACAAGAATTTACTTCCCTGTAACATTGATAAACAAAAAAGTTTACTTCTGTGAATAAGACAGGCATCATAAAACAAGTGATTGGGCTTGGGGCTGACGAACTCCTTAGATAAACGTCAGAGCGTGGTTGACCCTCCAGACATGGCCTCTGCGATAACTCGGTAGTTATCAAAGAATAGGTTGGATATCCGATACAGTCACGAATTTACCGCTGAGTCGTTCAAACCCTCAGTATTTTATTTCACTCATGTGAAAGGGTTACGTTCAACTCAAATAAATATAAAAAATATAATTTATCAATCAACAGGTGAGGCTTGCCGAACCATAGGAATACATTATGAAAAACTACATTATCAAGTGTACTGCTGTTATTGCTGAAACTCGAGAATACATAGTTCAGGCTAATAGCGAAAAAGAAGCTTGTGACAGAGTGTTAAATTCAGATGGTCAGGAAAAGGCTAACATATCAACTTACCATCTTTATTATGGATGTGAGGATAGTCTTTATCATTGTCACGCGAGTCCTATAGGCGAAATGGATGACGAAGATGCTAGAGGGTTTCTAGGGGAGGAGTTCATTGAAAATACGTCTAAGTAAACAGGACGCTCATACCTGCCAATTAATGGGAGCAGATACTGTCAAACTTTGTGAGATGCAGGGCTTTGCCCCTAGGCTCGAAAATAAAAGACAGTCCAGAGTAGAGGCCAATGTCTACGGATTCAAGGCTGAGTTCGCTGTCGCTAGATTGTTCCACATGGAACTTCCTGCAATTAACGTGGCAACTGATGGCGGTGTTGACCTTTGGTTTGATGACTTCACTATTGACGTTAAATTCACGAATGATGAATATGGAAAGCTGATATTCGACAATATGGAAAAGTTCAAGTCACAGATAGGTGTCCTAGTCGGTAAGACATCAGACCCCAACGTCATGAGAATTAATGGCTGGATGGATAGAACCAACTTCCAGAAAACTTGTCATTCTGCAGACTTCGGCTATGGTAATAGGCTCTACTTGCAACATGACGAGTTGTTGCCGATAGAAAACTTATGGGCTAGATTACAACAACACAGATTCCAATAGGAGGAATTTATGATACTCAACGACAAAACCAACTGGCAACCAGAACAGAAAGATATCATCGCTTGGGGGCGTGCATTTCCTAAGATAGATGTCCATCAAGAATTATCCGCTATGGAATCATGGTGTGACGCAAATCCATCTAAGCGCAAGACAGCCAAGGGTATCAAGCGATTTGTCAATGCTTGGTTAACTCGCGCTCAAGATCGTGGCGGTTCCCCACAGCATTTGCGCTCTGGAAAAGCAGATTCTTTGCGTGCTAAGACTATGGATATGCAACTGGCTGATATTAGCTGGTTAACTGGCGATCAGTATTTAATGATGAAGCAACATTACCTAGAAAAGTTTGGCTTTTATTATGACGGGGAGTTAAAAAATGGCTAGTAAATTCAAACCGAAACTTGTTGTTTTTAAGGGTGATCATGAATATTTCATGGATGGTCAATCTTACTCATTTAAGCAATACAGCGACTGGACTTTAGAAAACTGTATTGATGGCGGTGTAATGAGGGCAACAATGAAAAGCCGTCTTTATGGTCAGGCTTATTGTTTGCCGAAGCATCTTGCACCAAAGCGAGAGTTTGCTTTCAATAGTGACATTTCAAAGAAAGGGTACACTAAAGAAAGGCGCGAAGCGGTCAGGCTACAGCCGAGAAATGAAACTGCTTGCGAAAGGCTTTCCCAGAAATGGTTGAGTAAAAAGCTGTGACACAGGGCGATCATGTAAAAATTGACAACAAGGGGGAGGTGGAACTCAAACTCCCTTTCATCTTAAAGCGAATAGAATCTTGGGATTATAAAGATCCACTCGTAGTCAGACTAGAAAGATACCAGAGTCCTAGAAGCACATCACAGAATGCCCTGTTCCATGCTTGGTGCAGAACAATGTCAAAGCATTTCATAGACAAGATACCGACAGCTACCCCTGAGAATATGAAGCTTATGATGAAGAATAGGTTTCTAGGGACAGAAGATGTCAAAGTCGGGAAAGAAATAATCAAAGGTCAGGTCAAGCACAGTTCTAAGCTAACGAAGGGCGAGATGGTACACTTTCTTGATAACGTGTATCATTGGGCGCATAACCATGATTTGTTTCTGGAGTCAGGCACTGATAGCGAATACCAGAGGCTAAAAAGAAAACAGGATGAATGATGTCTAAAGTAGACCCGAGGGTGTTGAAGGAATTTGCAACTACAGATAGGCATCACGAAGTATTAGATGCTGTCATTAGGGAAGGTTCAGCTAACAAGGCGGCTAAGTATCTGGGTTGCGGTCGGCGAGTAATCGACAAGATGCTTGCAAGGCTAGAAAAAAAGGCGGCAAGTCAGGGCGTATCACCGCACAGAGATTTGACCCATCAAACAGCAGAAGGATTTGAGGCGAAACGCATATCGACTGCTTACAAAGAAGATGGCTCTGTAGCATTGCAGTGGGTGATCCAAGAACCCGAAAAAAGAAGCCTAAAGGCGAAAGTTGACGCTATCGCTGAAGGGCTCACTGATAATCTTTCTAATTTCAAGAAGCCTGTCAAACTCCCTAAACTTGTAGATTCTGATCATTTGGCTATGTATATGGTAGGAGACCACCATTTCGGAATGCTTGCAGACTCAGAAACCAAGATGGATCATGATGACTGGGATGTGAAAATAGCTACACAGATTTTGTTGGACGCGACTAGCAATCTTTCTGACAGGGTAGGTCCTGCGGAGATTGGCGTTCTGCTGAACGTGGGTGATTTCTTTCACGCTGATTCTAGCAAAAATACGACAACTGCTGGCACAATCGTTGATGTCGACACTAGGATAGGAAAGACATTTAAGCTCGCTGGTAGATTGTTCCAGATTCTTATTGACCGAATGCTGATGACTCATAGCAAAGTCGTGGTGATTAATGTCAGAGGCAACCATGATAGTGATATGGCCTGTCACCTTTCTAGCTGTATCGACCTTCTGTATAGGGAAGAAAGCAGGGTTGAGGTGTTACCGAACTATTCTAAATTTATAAGCTATCAGTGGAAAAATAATCTGTTTGTATTCCATCATGGTGATAGAATTAAGCATGAGCAGATACTTCAAGCTGTAATCAAGAACTTGGATGATGAATGGGGTCAAAGCAAAAACAGATATTGCCACCTAGGGCATATCCATCACCATACCGCGAGGGAAGTAGGCTCTATGCACTTTGAACACTGGGGTAGCCTGACAGCTACAGACCAATGGCATAGTGATTCAGGGTATGGGGCAGAAAGATCAATGACCGCAGTTGTCTACCATAAAGATAGCGGTGAAGATTCACGAGTCAAAGTCAAGGTTGGATAATGAGCAATGTTTTTAAATTTCCTGAAAGCGGTATCAAACTTGTTCGTCTTTATTGTGATGACTGTAATAGCCCTCTTCAGTATTGGGTTTCTGATGACGGGGATTCTTATGGCCTTTGTCACACTTGCGACCTTCATCAACCTGACGAAGTTATCCTCACTGTTAAAAAGGTTCATTGATGGAAATACCCCGAACTCAAGTTGGCGGCACTCATTACGCCAACAAGAAGATACAGCCGATTGAATACATCATGGCTAATGAATTACCTTTCTGCGAAGGCAATATCGTCAAATACATCACCAGATGGAAAGAAAAAGGTGGGGTGGTAGATTTGCAGAAGATTAAAGAATATTGTGATTTCTTGATAGAGGGGGAAAAGGATGGCCAAGAGGAAGAAGTCTACCGTAGCTCAAGAGGTTGAAAAAGCCGCCAAGCTACTTCAAAGACTGGTAAGACTGAAAGCGTCAGATGACAATGGGTATTGTTCCTGCGTGACCTGCGGTAAACTCGATCATTATAAGAATATGCAGGGTGGGCACTTCATGCCTAGAGGCCGAACTGTATTCAAACTCTTTGAAGAAAACATTCACCCCCAATGTCCCCACTGTAATTGCTGGGGAATGAAGCAAGCCCACTATGTCTTGAAATACAGGGAGTACATGGTAGATACATACGGGGAACGCAGAATCAAAGCAATGGAGCGTCTAGCTTGGAGAGCGTCACCCAAGTTTGAAAGGGATGATGTCCTTCAGCTTTCAAGAAACCTCAAAGAGCAAATAAAAGAGGAAGAATGGAGGATAGGAGAAGGATAATCTTTTTTATCTTTTTTTAACAAAAAGGTTTACTTTTATGATTATTGAGCGCATGGTTACACCTCAATCAATAAATAAAGGTAATAAATTATGAAATTAGGAATTAATACAGGCTCTCTTGTTAACTACATGTACTCTAGATACGATCACGAAGAACTAGAAATTAATGTTGGTGATCCTGCTACCCTTACTTTTTGGACTGACCGCGATGCCGCTACAGTTTCTGGTCTATTCACTAAAGGAAAATACCAATACGTTGTCATTCAAGCAGATCGCGCCAAAGTGGTTGGTGGAACTGGTTTCGGTGATGAATCCTACGAATATAGTCGTGACCCTAATGGCTCCGAGTCAACCTTCCGAATCGTTGACGGCTTTCTAAAAGCTGTTTACAAGAATCCTGAAACTGGCCGCTACGTCCAAGGTAGTGGTGGCGCGTTCATTGGCCGCAGAGAGTCATACCGCGATCCTTCATTTTAATCAATCAACCGCCCCTTCGGGGGCTTTCTATCGGGGAATGTAATATGAAAAAAGCAATAGAAGAAAAGTTTCAAGAAATGGTTGCAGGACTGGAATCTGAGTATGTGCGCTGGGAAGGTGACGTTATTGACCTAACCGATACGCATAAGGATGCGTTCTGCTATTATTTTCTAGTGAATATGCCTAGCTGGTGGGATGACTGCCTTCCACCCGTGACAATCAATCAAGCTGAGTTCTTGGATGAGCTATACTGGAATTCAATGCAGACTCAAATATCATGTTTGCTTAGGACTGACATATATTTATACCTAGAGACTACCTTGCGCGAGCTTGTGCAGGAAGCGTATGATATAGTTTACGATGTTCAGCCAGAGCCATTTGCGGGTTATGAGAGAGGTGAGTAATGGATATTAAAGAAATGATAAAAGAAGCGCATGAAAGTGCTGATAAGGCGATAAAAGAAGCGCAAAAAAATGCAACAGCTTGGTATCTTTTGCCTGTCAATATCAGTAGAGGGCAGGCTCTTTTAATCGCTGTCGCAGTCATAGCGATATTGGTAATATTTTAATTCCCCCAAGGCCAAGGTTTTCCTAATTGACCTTTTGACCCAGAATAGTCCACTGGGGAGCCGAAACGGACTACCCATATCATCCGTGATATGACCTCTATCTAAAACAATCATTTCCGATCATATCTGATTATCATTACAATGCCTCCCTAATTAACTAGGAGGCAACTGTGCTAATTTACATGATCATTTTCACCCTCATATCTCTGACTGCTGTGGCAGTAGACGACTTCAATTAAATATACAATTCCGTAACAAAGATATACAATACCCTTTACTATCCATGTAGAGGGTATGCAAATGAGCGACATTAATTTCTGTAAGCTAATTCTTGATTGCTATGAACTAGACCTTGATCCAGAAAAAGCAGAACTGACTGGAATCATTAATTCGTTTCTAGGGGAAGATGCTCCGGCCGAGCAGACTCGTCAGGTCATGGCTCTTTGGTGTGAAAGAGTTAAAGAAAAAGTAGAGCAAATCACAGAAGAATCTATCCGTCAGAAACTCGCCTTACTTCCTAATGCTGAAGAAGTATTCGGAATCGAGCAATGATCCCAAAGAAGATACATCAAATCTATTTCAACTTGACAGGAAAAGAGTTGGAGCAGTTCCCTATGTTCTTGAAAAGCAAGGGGATATGCCAGAGTTACACCGACTATGAATACACTCTATGGAATGAAGAGAGTTGCAGAAACCTGATATCTGAACACTACCCTAGTTACTTAGAATTCTATGACGCGTTCCGCTATGAGATACAGAAAATTGATTTTGTGAGGTTCTGTATATTGCACCGCTATGGGGGCTTTTACATAGATATGGATATGTTTATATTGAAGCCACTAGATGCTTTGCGGGGTAAAGAGTTTGTATTCCACAATATACGGCATGTCAAAGAACGATGGTCGTGGATAGAAAACGATTTCATTGGTTCTATTGAAGGCGCGAATCTCTGGGAAGGCGCAATGAAGGAGTGTGTGAAGAACTACAAAGAAAAAGAATCTATAGAAATCTACGATATTTGGAAAGGCCGATTTGTGCTACAGACTACAGGTCCCAGGTTTCTGTCAAGATTTATCAAGAAAGTAGCCCCATCATATAAGCCAATGCACATCGCCCACACAAAGTGGAGCAAAGATGGCACAGAGCATTATTACATCAAGGATTTGAAAGCAAACACTTGGATAGACCACGACAAAAAGGTAGTGAAATGATAGCTGACGAAGATTTCAAGATTACACCCATAGAAGATATACACCCATATGAAAACAACTCAAGATTCCATAGCGAAAAGCAGATACAGCAGATAGCAAATAGCATTGATAAGTTCGGGTTCAATAATCCGATACAAGTTGATGAGAAAGGGATGATCCTGTCTGGTCATGGCCGGATGTATGCCGCGCAGTTGCTTGAGTTGGATGAGGTGCCAGTGGTTACAGTAGAGGGTTTATCTGAAGCAGAAAAGAAAGCCTACATTATTGCTGACAATAAACTCAGCCTAAACTCTAGCTGGGATGATGTCATACTGGAGCAGGAAATAGAGGCTATCAAACTAGAAGGGCTAGACCTCGACTTATTGGGTTGGGATGTCATACCTGATTTTGCTGGTGATCTTGATTACTCTATTCTTGATGACGATGAAGATGAAGCTGAACTTAATGAAATGACAAGGGATGTTAAGAAAGCTATACAGATAGAGTTTAACTCTGATGATTTCGAGGAAGCGCAAGAAGTTATCAAATTCTGGAGACAGAAAGACGCATATGTCGGCGGCATTATTCTTGATTACCTTAGAAAAGAAATGAACAAATTGTGATAGTCTGCATCCCTAGCAAGGGAAGGCCTAAGACAAAGACCCACAAGATATTCGAAGATGCGGGGTATGATGTCTATCATTTCGTTGAGCCGCAGGACTATGACAGCTACGAGGCTGTAACAAATAGAGTCAATATCGGCAAAGATGATATGGGTATGACGTTCGTTAGAAACTTTATGCTTGATTGGTGCCGCGAGCAGAATCACGAATGGACTTGGGTTTGTGATGACGATATCACTGCTTTCGGTATATACAATGGAAAGACTGTTCGCAAAGATGGTAGCATTCTCAAGGAAATAGAAGAAAAAGCGATGAAGCTTCCTTTTGAGATCGTAGGCATGAGTTTCGCCCAGTTCGCTTGGACTGAAAAGAAACGTCATAGTATCAACAGCAAGTTCGCGGAAGGTTGCGTTCTGCTCCACATATCTAAGATACATTGGAACTACAGGGAAAACACGAAAGAGGATAGGGACTTCTTGTTACAGTCTATTGAGAAGGGTAATGGTGTATTGCGGTTTAATCACTATTGGTTCAATACTCCAAAGATAGGTAGCAATGCAGGTGGTTTGCATGATTGGTACAAGACTAACAAAGACCATGATGCGGCGAGAAAAATGGCTATGACTTGGAGTCCTTGGGTAACACTGAAACAGAAGCCAGACAGATTAGATATCAAGGCAGATATTAAAGGTTACGCTAAACACTGCATGAGGAAAGTGCTTTGAGAAAACTACAGCTGGAAAAGGTAGAGCATGAAAGACGAACTGGCTCAAGGTGTGAATACATAGAGCCTAATGTCTGTGAATCAGCATATCTTTACGATGGAGATGATCTGGTCGGCATATACTTACAGAGCGTTCCAGAAAAATACGCAAAACTCAAAAACCTGATGGCTCTGGCTAACAGGGAGTTCTTATCTGACAGAGTTCCTAAAGACCTGCTAGAGCGTTCCGATGTTATGCTGATACAGAGAAAGTTGAAGATAACGCGAGCTCAGGCGAAGAAGCTTGGTACAGTACAGCAAAGCACAATCATCGGCTCAATAGTCAAGAAGCCCCATATGAGGCGCGACTATCACAACAGAAGTCGGGTACATGCTGTTGAAAGCGCAAAGCCATTCCTCAAGGCCATGCTGATGGCTTCTAGGGAAATGGGAAAGGTTATGGCTGACTATATGCCAGAACAGCACAAGGAGCATTCTGTCGCCGTTTCTAGTATTGATGAAAAGTATAAATTTGGAGACTTGTTCACCTCTAGTATCAGTAACTTCAACATATCTGCGCCATTCCACATTGATAGAGCAAACGTGAAGAAGACATTGAACTGTATATACACGCATAGACATAACTCTAAAGGCGGGTGTCTATATGTGCCAGACTATGACGCTTGCTTTGACATGCCGACAGGTAGTCTATTGCTATATCCTGCATGGAGGAATGTCCACGCAGTGACCCCTATCGTTCCGACCCATGATGGCGGGTACAGGAACAGCTTGGTTTTCTATGCACTAAAAGGTTTTCTAAATGAGTGAAAAAGACAAGGGTGGCAGACCTCAGTTTGTATTTGAGCAAAGTCAGATATCAAACCTTGAGCAGTTGGCTTCTTATCTCACCAAAGGCCAGTTGGCTGATTATTATGGGATAAGCGAGAATACTTTCCGCGCAGTAGAGGAGCGTCAGCCGGAGGTTTCTGAGGCTTATAAAAAGGGAAGGGCGAAGCAGACTGTAAGAATGGCACAGAACCTAGTCAAGATGGCTATGGCTGGTAATGTTACAGCCGCTATATTCTATCTCAAGACTCAGGCAGGCTGGAAAGAGCAGGAAGCTGAACCTCAAGAAATACCTCAAATCAACATAGTGGTGGATGGTCGTGCAACTAACGCTCCCGCAGAGTGAGATATTCTGCTCCAATGCTAGATTCCGATCGGTTGTCGCTGGAAGAAGGTTTGGAAAGACATTCCTGTCCACAGGCGAGATACTTAGGTTCGCCACACGAGGCAATAATAAGAACGTCTGGTATGTAGCCCCAACCTATGGCTCTGCTAAAGAGATTGCGTGGGATATGCTGATGGAATGCGTACCCGAAGAATACATTGCCCGAACAAACGAATCAGCCTTGAATGTGAAGCTGATCAATGGTTCGTCAATATCTTTGAAGGGAGCAGAAAAGCCGAACAATCTGCGCGGACGAGCTTTGGACTTTGTTGTCCTTGACGAGTTTGCTGACATGAGGCCAGAGACTTGGTATGAGGTAATAAGACCATCCCTATCTGACAGGTTAGGCTCTGCGCTATTCATCGGTACACCGAAAGGAAGGAATCATTTCTATGACCTCTGGGCTTCCGGTATCAATGGCCTCGATGGGTGGGAGTCATTCCAATACACGACATTGCAAGGAGGGAATGTTCCTGCCAGCGAAATAGAGCAAGCAAGGCTAGACCTCGATGTCAGAACTTTTAATCAAGAATACTGCGCTGAGTTTGTTACATATGCAGGCTTGATTTATTATGGGTTTAGCAGAGAGCATAGCGTCTTTGATATGACTGACGATAATGGTACACTGCACATAGGGATGGATTTTAACCTTGACCCCATGTCAGCCGTTATCTGCATTCGTAAAGGCGGGACGCTGTATGCAGTTGACGAGATTGTCATGTACGGATCAAACACAGACGAAATGGTTGCGGAGATAATAGACCGCTATCCGAATCGAAATATTATTATTTATCCAGACCCTGCATCAAGACAGCGGAAAACTTCCGCAGGTGGTCGCACTGATTTGTCGATCTTACAGAACGCAGGATTTAGCGTTAAGGCGAAAAAGTCACACGCGCTGATTAGGGATAGGATCAATGCGGTGAACAGTCGTTTACTGTCAGCAGATAGTGAGCGGCATTTGTTTGTCAGCCCGAAATGTAAGCAGACAATAAAATCTTTGGAAAGACAGACGTACAAAGAAGGGACTAGCATACCGAACAAAGACGATGGGTTTGATCATATGAATGATGCCCTTGGCTATTTGGTTGAATACCTATTCCCAGTGCGAACAGAATACGATACACCACAACCGACTAGGTGGACTTGATGAGATTGAATACCGATACAACACATCCCGAATACGATAGCAACGAGGCCAAGTGGGAGTTCTATGTTCGCTCTTACATGGGCGGTCAGTCTTATCAAGACGGTCAATACCTTACTCGATACATCAGTGAGACTAAAGAAGATTATGGTCGCCGCATTGACCTGACTCCGTTAGACAACCACTGCAAGAACATCGTACATATCTATTCTAGCTTCCTGTGGAGAGTCCCGCCCACTAGAGCCTATAACAGCTTGCAGAACAACCCAGCCCTAGAGCCTTTCTTGAAAGACGCTGACCTCGATGGCAGAAGCTTCAATTCATTTATTCGAGAGTGTCAGATATGGTCTAGTGTTTACGGCCATGTCTGGATAATGATGGATAAGCCAAAGTCCACTGCGGGAACTAAAGCAGAAGAGCTAGATCAAGATATACGACCCTATGTCACGATGTTCACCCCAGAGAATGTTCTGGACTGGAACTACGAAAGAACGGCCAGCGGTAGATTTGAGCTTGACTATTTAAAAGTCAGGGAGTCAGTCATTCGTGTAGACCAAACCACTACAGAGTCGTATTACAGGGCTTGGTACAAGGACAAAGTAGAGCTATGGAAGTCTACAAATGACCTAGACAAGCTGATTGAAACAGACGTTAATGTTCTAGGCAGAATCCCTGCTGTATTCCTACCTGCCCAACGCTCAGTTGTGCGCGGCATAGGTATCAGTGATATATCCGATGCGTCATATATGCAGAGAGCGATCTATCAAGAACTGTCTGAAATAGAGCAGTTAATTCGTATCAGTAATCACCCAACGCTAGTTAAGTCGTTTGGAACAGACGCTACCGCTGGTGCAGGTTCTATTATCAACATGCCTGATGACATGGACGCGAGCCTCAAACCATTCCAGTTACAGCCGAGCGGTCAGAACCTTGACGCTGTTCGCGCTTCTATACAAGACAAGATACAGTCGATTAATCGCATGAGTCATATGGGTGCTGTTCGTGGCACAGAAGCATTGACCATGTCAGGCGTAGCCATGCAGACAGAGTTCCAGATGTTGAACGCGAAGCTATCTGAAAAGGCTGATTTGCTTGAGTTGGCAGAAGAGCAGTTGTGGGGGTTGTTCTGTGATTGGCAAAATATAACCAACGACATTGAAGTATTCTACCCTGACGCATTTGACCTGCGCGACTACGATAAAGAGTTATTGTTCCTGCAACAGATGAGGGCAACTGGCGTGAAGTCTAAAACTCTAGGAATGGAGATTGACAAAAAGATAAGCGACTTAATTCTTGATGACGAGGAACTTGCTAAAGCTCACGCGGAGATAGAAGCTGGCACTGGCAGTCTAGGTGATTTCACAGATCAGGTTGGTGAAACCGAATAATGGCGGCAGACATTGATCATGGGGAGGGGTTGAATAAACTCGCCGCACAGCATCAAAAGAGGCTTGCTGAAGCACTTGTCGTTTTAGAAAAAAGGATTGTTGATTTACTCGCTACAGCCCCGATGGATAATGGCGAACTGTTTGACCTAGAGTGGGCTATAGCCGCAAGACCGCAAATCAGGCAGTTGGTAGAAGAAGAGTATCTGTCGGCTGTTGATGAAATAATCAGAAGCTACCCTGCTGTAGCCGCGCAAGCGACAACGATGTTAGCCACCTATGGCGCGTTTACAAAATTAGACCCGCGCATAATCAACCAGTTGCAGAATCTAACTTATCAGGGATTTGCTGATATAGGGAGCGAGTACATAGATGTCATTTCCAAAGAGGTGTATCAGAATACCCTAACTGGCAGAGCGTTTTCTGAAAGTGTGGATACTATCAAACAAGTCGCAAATGGGCGTTTGGCTAGATATGCTAACCAGCAAATGCACGACACGCTAATGCAGTTTGACGCATCTGTGAATGTGGCTATAGGAAAGGAAGCTGGCGTTACAAAGTGGCGTTACGTTGGCCGTCTGGTTGAGACATCAAGACCGTTCTGCCGAGACCATGAGGGTGAGGTGATGACAAACGAAAAGATTGAAGAGCTCTGGTCGGGTGATTGGGCGGGTAAAGCCGCAGGTGATCCTTTCATTGTAAGAGGTGGCTACAACTGTGGTCACAGATTTAGACCTGTATTTATTGAAGAGGAATAGATTATGCCATCAGGTAAAGGAACATATGGAAGCAAGGTCGGTAGGCCTGCAAAGAAGAAAAAGAAGAAAGTGGTTAAAAAGTAATCACTTGTGATACACTCCGAATTCACCAACACTCTTTAAGAGGCACGTTACATGAGCGATGAAATCATGGATACAGAAGCAGAGACTGAAACTGCGGCAGTAGAAACTCAGGCAGGTAAGACATTCACTCAGGAAGAACTTGATCGCATTGTTGCTGATCGTGTTGCAAGAGAGCAACGCAAGTTTGACAAGAAGGTATCAGGCATTGATCTTGATGAAGCGAAAGAATTGCTGGCACAAAAAGAAGCCGCAGAACTGGAGCGACAGAAAGAGCGAGGCGAGTTTGATTCTATCCTTAAAAAGACTGTCGAAAAGAAAGACATGGAAATACAGAGTTATAAGAGCAAGCTACAGCAAACCCTAGTCGATGGGGCGATACTGGGAGCGGCATCTAACAATAACGCTGTAAATCCGAATCAAGTTTCACAGTTACTAAAAAGCAATACTCGACTAGCTGATAATGGCAATGTCGAGGTGCTAGACGATAATGGCTCACCACGTTACAATGACAGTGGTGATTTGTTATCAGTCAATGAGATGGTAACTGAATTCTTGACAGTAAACCCACACATGGTCAAAGCCTCACAAGGTGGCAGTGGCTCGATGGGTAACGCTGGTGGCTCTACACAGAAGCCTCAATCTGTGGCAGATATGGTTGCTAACTGGGAAACTGGCGGGAAACAAGCTTTCGCCGCTATGAAGAAAAAGTAACCAACAAACCACTATTTAATTATATTTTGAGGAATTATCATGGCTGTTACAACTAGTACAACTCTTGACGACCTGTTTGTAAATATTATCGCTCAGGCTCGATTCACCGCTGAAGAGCAATCCCTAATGATGGGTCTTGTTACTCAGTACAACATTCAGAACCAAGCTGGTAAAACTATTCAGGTGCCTAAGTATCCTGCAATCGTTGCCGCTGATATTGCTGAAGGCACTGACCTGTCATCTACTACTGTATCCACTTCTAAGGTTGAAGTGACTATCGGTGAAGTAGGCGCACAGGTATTGCTTACTGACATGGCGACTTACGGTGCTGACTCTCCTGCTACCGCAATGGGAACTCTGCTTGGTAACGCTATCGCTACCAAGATGGACAAAGATTTGCTTGCACTGTTCGCTGGATTCTCTGGCGCACTTGGTGCCGCTGGTGCGGAACTTACCGTTGCTGATCTCTTTAAAGCCGCCGCAACTTTGCGCGCTAATAAAGTGACTGGCTCTATGGCCGCAGTAGTACATCCTTTCCAAGCCTATCAGCTGAAAGCTAATCTAACCAATACCTTCGCTAACCCGAATGGTGGCGACTTGCAGAACGAAGCAATGCGTAATGGTTATGTTGGAACTATCGCTGGCATTGACGTTTACGAGTCTGCCAACATTGCTGTTGACTCAAGCGATGATGCGGTTGCGGCTGTATTTGCTCCAGAAGCACTGATGATCGCTATCAAGCGTGACTTCAACCTAGCTCCACAGCGTGACGAGTCACTCCGCGCTTGGGAATTAAACGCCACTGCTGTATATGGTGTTGCTGAGTTGGATGACAGCTTCGGTGTTAAGATCACTGCTGACGCGGCACTTTAAGACTAATCGCCCCTTCTTCGGAGGGGGCTTTTATTTGAGGTTAATAAGCAATGGCGTATAGTAATGATTCGGATTTGATGAAACTCGTTCCTGACATCGTGAGTCTAGGTATAGAGTCATTTGTCCTTGAGCATCCGAAAGCCCAAGCAGATATTCAGCGCGAGTTGCGTATCAAGTGGTGGCCGCGAAAAGGTCTATCTGGCGAAATGGACTCTACCAAACTAACAACGAATCAGTTCACGATGGCATCGGCTTACTTGGTGCTTTGGCGTTATGCTTTACCCCAGCTTACAAACTGGGTTGATGGCGACAGGTTCAGCAATATGATTGATTTCTATAAAGCAAGATACGGCGAGGAACTAGAAGCTGTGTTAAGCGATGGAATTGAATACGATGCTGATGGTGACGGCTCTGTGACTACTGAAGAAAAGCAACCAGTAGGACAATGGTTAGGTAGATAATGGATATTAACCTTGAATGGGACGGCTTAGAAGGCCGAATCAAATTAAGCCAAACTGAAAAGGACTTTAGAAAAAAAGCTCTTAGATCATTGTCAATAGTCGGTATGGCTGGTGTCAATATTATTCAAGATAGGACATCGCAGGGTCGAGGCTTCAAGGGTGGGGTATTCAAACCTTACACTTCAGATTATGCGGCATTTAGAAAGTCAAAGGGCAGACAGAAACAGCCCGACTTAGAGTTCACCGGACAAATGATGGGTAGCATCACCAGTAGAGTCAAAGGCGTATCTGCTGAAATATTCTTTACTAGAGCCACAGAGTCAGAGAAGGCGGCAAAGAATAACAAGAAACGACCATTCTTCGGGTTCAGTAGAGCAGAAGAAAGGAAGCTGGCAGATATATTCTTGAAGGTATTAAGATGAGCATAAGGGAAAAGATTGCCGAAAACATAGTCGATACATTGCGGAATGTTGTTCCGGCGGTTGATGTAAGCTATGTCACTCGCGAGCCCTTCGATTTCGCCAAATTATCTAACGCGCAGTTTCCTGCTATTCTAGTGAGAAGCGCAGGTGAGAATCGAGAAGATAGCACTATCGGCGGTTCTATAACCCAGAGAATGGGAACAATTAATTACGATTTGATCTGTTATGTGAAAGGCTCTGTTATTGATACAGCCAGAAACAAAATAATTGAAGTCGTAGAAGAAGCCCTTGACGTTGACAGGTATCGTGGCGGTAACGCATTAGATACGCAGGTAATAACAGTTGAGGTTGATGAAGGTTCTATTGATCCCATTGGTGGGGTCATTATTACAATCCGCGTCTTGTATCAATACACTCGCGGTACAAACTAACTTTTTTGAGGAAATACCATGGCGACTAAAACAGGCGCATCAGGCATAGTTAAAGTACAAGTCTCAGGCACTTCTGTTGCCGCGGTAGGCGAAGTACGTTCTTTCACGTTTGAAGGTTCAGCGGACACCATCGAAGATTCTGTAATGGGTGACACTGCAAGAACCTATAAGCAAGGCTTGGCAACTAACACAGTTAGCATTGAATGCTATTGGGATGAGGCAGACGCACAGCAATTAATTCTTGACGAGCGTGCTGACGTTGATTTTGAAATCTATCCTACTGGCAATGGCAGTGGTGAAACATTCTTCTCAGGTGGCGGCATTGTTACTTCTCGTAACATTTCTGGCGCGTTTGATGGAATGGTTGAAGCCAGTTTCACTATTCAGTGCAGTGGCGCAGTTACCGAAGCGCAAGTTTAATTAACTCAGGGGATAAGCCATGGGATTAGCTAAAGAGTTAAGAAACAGAAGAAAGGTAGATGCAAAAGAAGTTACTGTACCTGCGTGGGGTGACGATTCTGGAGCTTTTAAGATGTATTGCAGGCCTATTACCTGCTATGACTTAGATGTGCTACAGAAGAAGCACCCCAACTTTCTAAACAACACTACCATCGGTGCTATGGTGGATTTGATTTGCATGAAAGCTACAGACGAGTCTGGTGAAAAACTATTCGGTTCGGCAGAAGATAGAATGGATTTAATGGGTGAAGAAACCAACATTATTTCTGAGATTGCTAATCAGATGTTTGCCGATATGGACTCGGTTGAGGCGCACGAAAAAAACTGAGAAGCGATCACTCAAGGATGACACTGTTATCTTTGGCTGATCGCCTTCACATGAGCATTGTTGAAGCAGAGCAGACCCCTGTAACCCATTTGAACGAGTGGGTGGCATATCACAACATAGTTGGCGAGGCTAATGATAAAACCAATTCTAATAACGCTGAAAGGATTAGATAGCACTAAGAAAGCATTCCTTGCTGTTCGGAGCAATCTTGGCCAAGTCGGGAAATCTGTTGAGGCTTTAAAGAAAAAGTTTCCGAAGCTCACATCTATAGTCTCTGCGACATTCGGTATGATGAAAGCCGTTATAGGCAAAGTAGTCAAAATAGTCCTTGGCCTAGGTGCCGCATTTGGTGCCGCATTCACTGCGATAACTATCTCGACAATGAGGTCTATAGATGATCTCGGCAAGTTTTCATCAAAGATAGGAACTAGTGCTGGCTCACTGGCGAAACTACAATTCGCCGCACAGCAAACTGGCGTTGAAACCAACACCATGAATATGGCGTTACAGCGATTCACAAGAAGAACTGCTGAAGCCGCCAAAGGTACAGGTGAGGCGAAAGGTGCGCTCAAAGAGTTGAACCTTGACGCTAAAGCGTTATTGAAAATGCCTCTTGAAGATCAAATCCTAGAACTTTCTAAAGCATTCCAGACAGTCACCGACCCAGCCGACAAGGTTCGTGTCGCTATGAAGCTGTTTGACAGTGAAGGTGTCGCGCTGGTCAATACATTAGGGCTTGGCTCTGAAGCATTGAAAGCGATGTTTGCAGATGCCGAACAGCTTGGTTTGGTTCTTTCCGAAGATGCAGTAAATGGCGTTGAAGAATCTGTTGACGCTTTCGGTAGACTCAAGACGCTGATAACTGGGTTTAGTCGTCAAGCTGTAGCTTCATTCGCCCCTGCTATCAAAGCTATCTCTGATGAATTAGTTGAACTCGGACTGAAAGCCGCTGATGGTGATGTTTCTAAGATAGGTGACATCATAGCCAAAGGCACTATAGATGCATTCATAAAGATAGTACAAGTCATAGCAGGGATAGCAAATGCGCTACAAACTATGGCATTTAAAGTGCAATCTGTATATCGCAAGTTCTTTGACTCTGAGGAAACCAAAAAGAAAAAGAAAGAACTCAAAGACCTGAACATGGAATTGCATCGCCTAGGTGCAGGTGAAATGTCGAGAGGTAAAGGCAATAAAGAGTTAGAGGATAAGCTAGACCGCAGAATACAGCTAGAAAAAGAACTGACTGAATTGCAAGCTGGTGGACAAGCCCCTGTTCCATTTGACGACAAAGGCCTTGTCGCTAGTTTAGAACGAATAAGAGACTCTGTCGGCCAAGTTAAAGATGAAGCGGTCAAGCCGCTGATGGATGAAATCGTAACTCTAGGCTCACAGAACTGGTTTGAAAAGCTAGTCTCAGGTGCTCTTGATTTTAAAGATAAACTTGGCGGTGCTTTCAAGAATGTCAAAGACCAGATATTTGACTTTGACTCTGCTTTGAATGGAGTTGTGACAGGTGCTGTAGATGCTATGACTCAAGGCTTCACTGACATGATCACGGGTGCTAAAAGTTTCAAAGATGCTATGAAAGATATGGCAAAGTCTATTATCGACTCGCTGATTAAGATGTATGTGAAGTACCTGATAGTCCAGCCTCTTTTCGACATGATGTTCCCTGGCGCAAGAACAGCCGCACCTGCTGTCGGTGAAAGAGCACTAGGAGGTCCCGTACAAGGTAACACTCCATATCTAGTCGGTGAGCGAGGTCCCGAATTGTTCGTGCCCAACAGTGGCGGTAACATTATTCCGAATAATAAAATGGGAGGCGGTGGCGGCAATGTCGTTGTCAACCAGACCATCAATGTCACAACTGGCGTACAGCAGACAGTCAGGGCAGAAATTGCTACACTTATGCCACAGATAGCCAATGCCGCTAAAGGCGCAGTGGTAGATGCCCGACAACGTGGCGGTGGTTATTCCAAAGCATTAGTAGGAGCATAAAATGCCATTAGCATTTCCAGCGGTAGGAATACAGAATATCAGCATGCGATTGAAGCGCACTGTTGCTGTTACCGAGTCTCCGTTTACCTATGACCAACAAGTCTACGACCACAATGGTGCTATATGGCAATGTGAGGTCACTCTGCCGCCATTGAGCCATGCAGAGGCACGATCAGTAGAGGCATTTATAGTTGGCTTAAAAGGGCGTTCTGGCACGTTCACATTTGGGCATCCTTTGCATACAAGTTCGGCAACTTGCACTACATCTGGTACAACTGCTGTCAGAGCAGAGCAATTAACGACTACAAGCGCGTCAGGTGCTGTTACAGCAGGTACATATTTCCAGTTAGGTGACTACCTATACTTGGTTACAGAAACCAAGTCTTCTTCATCAAACACGCTAAAGTTTCAGCCACCTTTGCGGCAAACTGCATCTAGCGGTACATCGTTAGATTTTACTTTGCCTAAAAGCCTTTGGCGTATGGCATCAAATGATATCGGTTGGTCAACAGATGTAGCCTCTATCTATGGATTCAGCTTTGCGTTCGTTGAGGCGATATAATGAGCAGAACATTATCAACAGCTATGCAGGCGGTCGCTACCGCTGAAGTAGTACGGCCAATTTATCTAGTAGATTTAGACTTTGCTTCTGGAAGCATATATCTTTGGTCTGGCTTAGGCGACCTTGCTTACAATTCAAATACATATCTTGGTGCTGGTGATTTGTTGAATGTCGGCGCAGTAGAAGAAAGCACAGACCTTACTGCCGCTGGAGCGCAGATAACACTGGGCGGCATCAAGCAAAGCCTATTGTTGTTAGCTAGAGATGAACCATATCAAGGCAGGCCATTAACTATCCGGCTGGGCGCATTTGATGAAAATGGCGATCTTATATCTTCACCTGTGATTATGTTTAGTGGGTTTATGGACGTTATGACGATTGCTGACTCAGGTGAAACATCTACAATCACTGTTACCGCAGAAAATAAATTAATAGCATTTCAAACTACAGCAGTCAGGCGATACACCGCAGAAGATCAAAAAATAGAACATCCCGCAGACAAAGGCTTTGAGTTTGTAGCTAAGATTCAAGAAAAAGAAATAGTCTGGGGTAGGCCATCACCAACGTCAATGAGTCCACGAGTGAACAGTATGGGCGTGACAAATAAGTATTAGCCATGATCACAATACAAGATGAAAGCCTTCTTAGTGTGAAGGAAGATATAAAGCCGCTACTTGAAGAGCATTGGCGGCTTGTTGCGTTAAATAAGGGTGCGATAAAATTAAACCCTAACTGGAAAGAATACGCCAAATTATATACGGCAGGAATATTAAAGATATTCACTGCTCGTGATGATGGTGAGCTTGTTGGTTATTTTGTGCTTCTAGTGAATAAAAGCATACATTATCAAGATCATTTCTTTGCAACAAATGATGTTGTATTTGTTCTGCCTGATAGCAGGGCAGGGGCAACTGGTTATAAGTTGATCAAGTTCGCAGAAGATTATTGTCGAGAGTCTGGCGTTTCTTTGATGATGGTAAATACGAAGGTGCATATACCCTTTGACAAACTAATGATAGGTATGGGCTTTGATTTAATAGAGCGCGTCTATTCCAAATTTTTAGGAAAATGAAATGGCAATAGCGGCAATAGCAGGCATAGCATCAGCAGGTGGCGCAATAATCGCGGCAGGAGGTTTAGCCTTTATAAATGGAATGGCTATAGCTGGAGCATTCGCGCTTGGTGCTGGCCTTTCTATTGTATCTCGCGCCTTAATGTCAGCCCCTGATGTCGGTCAGCAGATGACCGGATTGACCACAACTGTCAGGGAACCAGCTACAAGTCGAAAGATAGTCTATGGAAGGGCGAGGGTTGGCGGTGCTATGGTCTACATGAAAAGCACTGGCACAGATAATAAATATTTCCATATGGTAATTGCTGTTGCCGGACATGAAATTGATGCTTTTGAAGAGATTTATTTCAACGACACAAAGGTTTGGGATGGTGGTAGCTTTGTAGGCAGTTGGGGTACATACGTTCACTTTGGTTTGCATGATGGCTCACAAACAACATCAGATTCTACTTTGACCGCACAATCAAGCCAGTGGACTTCAGCGCACATATTGCGCGATACCGCATATATATATGCAAGGCTAGAATATGAAGCAGAGCAATTTGCGAATGGACTGCCAAATATATCGGCAGTGATTCGCGGTAAAAAAGTCTACAACCCAACTACTAGCACTACAGCATGGTCACAGAACCCAGCCTTAATTGTTCGTGATTATTTACTAGATGATAAGTATGGTCTGGCAGAGTCGGCATCTAACATTAATTCTAGCGCATTATCTACCGCACAAACTATTTGCGATCAAGATGTTGCCTTAGAATCTGGCGGCACACAGAAACGATTTACTTGTGATGGCGTATTAGATACCGCAAATTCACGACAAAATAATATTGAGTCATTGCTGAGTAGCATGATAGGCAAGCTAATACATTCGGGCGGTGAGTATTTTATAAATGCTTCGGCCTATGTAACGCCTACAATAACGATTGATGAGTCTGTAATGGTTGGTTCTATATCAGTCAAAACCAAGCAAAGCAGGCGAACTATATACAATGGCGTGAAGGGCGTATTTAATAGTGAGCAAGACAATTATATTACTTCCGACTACCCGCCTGTAATATCTAGCAGTTACAGTGCCGCTGATGGCGACCCTATCTTTCTTGATATGCCTTTGCCTTTCACTACTAATCATGTGAGAGCACAAAGAATAGCCAAGCGTATTTTATTGCAATCAAGACAGCAGACGCAGATAACTGTGCCTTGCAATCTGACCGCTCTAAAATTTAAAGCTGGCGACACAATCATGGTGACTAATGCCAAGATAGGTTATTCCGCAAAAGTATTTGAAGTCACTGGGTACAATCTAGACTTCAGCGCATCAGGCGAAATTATTGTGAATGTAGATGCTATGGAAACAGCATCAGCGATCTACGATTGGCAATCATCTGACGAAGAAGATTATTTGTCAGGAGGTGAAGTTGATCTTTATGATGGCACGACTGTAAATCCACCGACTGTTGTTTCAAGCACAGCTTCTACCGCAGTCAATCTAGATGGAACTGTAGCACCCCAAATACTGACAACATGGACGGCAAGCGATGATGCGTTTGTTGAAAAATACGACTATCAGTGGTCAATAGATAATAACAGCTGGAATTCTGCGGATGTAGAAGGCACTCAGTTTACGATCAGCCCAACTGTTGGCGGTGCGCTTTATTACATTAGAGTTAGAGCCGTAAATAATCTAGGCGTTAGAAGTGCATTCGTAAATGCAAACGCATCAGCTATTGGTGACACTACCGCACCTGCCGTAGTTAGTTCGCCTTCTGCTACCGCAGGGCAAGGTTCGATAACTCTGGCGTGGACTAATCCAGCAGACAAAGACTTTTCTAACGCGGAGATTTACCGAGCAGATACTACAGGCGGGACATATACAGCAATAGCCAGTGTAGCTGGTGGTCATGGCTTGCCATCATCGTTTGTAAATGGCTCACTTGCTGATTCTGAAGATTATTTTTATAAGATTAAGTCAGTAGATTACAGCGGAAACAAATCAGCATTTAGCGCAATAGTCACCGCAACGACTAGTGCCGCCGCTTCACCGCCAAGAGCAGATAATGGATATGTCTATTACACTCTTTCGCAAACGTCTGGTACTCCCGCACCCCCAAGCGCGACAGATTACTACTACGACTCAGGTACTTTTAATAACCTAACAGCTAATTGGCAGAAGAACCCGCCAGCTATCAATGGGGCAGATGGTAAGTTTTGGGCAAGTAGTTACACTATTACTGAAGATGGTTTTGGCGGTTCGCAGACAATTACGTTTTCCACTCCATTTACCTCAACTCAATTTGACGGCCTAGTGACCTTCACTAATTTAAATACTGGTCTTGCCGCGAACAACACTACTATTGATGGCGGTAAGATTAAAACTGGCACGTTGGATGTAGCCCTTGTCAATATCTCAGGGACTACACAGAGCAATTTTAACCTGCAATCTGCCGCTAGTGGTTCTAGGTTGGTTCTAACCAATGACACAATTGAAATATACGATGGCAGTTTATCTACACCAAGAGTTAAACTTGGGAACTTGTCGTAATGGCCTATGGCTTAGAGATTTATAATTCGTCAGGAACTAAGATAGTTTCTTATACAGATAGACTTGTGCGCTTTGTCGCTTTCGGTACTGTCACAGGAAACTCTAGCGGCTATATAGATGTAACTGTAACTGGCATGGCTAACAACGATACTTGGGGAGTTGCCCTTGGAGATCAACCTTTTTTACTAACCTTTAATGATCCAAAGCCACAAACGTCATTTGTAAAGTCAACCAATAATTTGCGAATAAATGTGCCAAATGGTCTTGTTG
>Ga0233426_10000676_pt1 | contig 35150 bp, 29 predicted proteins | sample SI_118_April2016_6_FD_179875 | JGI IMG/M metagenome (GOLD analysis project Ga0233426, IMG submission 179875) | Seawater microbial communities from Saanich Inlet, British Columbia, Canada - SI_118_April2016_10_MG | ecosystem: Environmental > Aquatic > Marine > Inlet | place: Canada: British... | reverse complement strand
TTCATCTGCCCACCTTTTTTGCTTTCAAATCGTTTTAAGTCGAAAGATCTGATCGCGAGGTGGGCAATTAGTTCAATCCTTATCCAGTTTTCAGGTTAATTATATTTATTTTTTACTTAAGTGGTATTGAAAATTACACGTTTTAAATTAAAGGGAATTATGGATTCACACGGAACATGAGAGGTTACATTGAAGTTTAACCTCCTCATTATTAACCTTAAAGGAAGCTTTAATGTTGAAGGAATTATTGAATTACAAAATCACATTAAAAAAGTGGTGCTTGATAATAAACTCACTTCATGGAATAGGTTAGAAATTTATGCTGAGGGTGCTTTAGCTTCACCTGATGCAATAATGGCTATTAAAGAGCATCAAACATGGTATGAAGCCTATGGATGTATATATGTTGGTGTAATTTGTCATGACAGTATTCAACAATACCTAATAAAACAATTGGGAATTGAAAATTTGATCATATTCAATTCGTTAGTACAAGCTGAAAATTACTTGTTGAATGCAAATGAACTCGACAAGTCCGTCTGGTTGGTCTCAAATGGAGCATTGCAATATTAGCCTATAGATCAAAACCATTTCTATATTTTTTTATGCCCGTTTACATTAGCTGCTATCGTATAATTTAGCCCTCATTTTATCATCCTCGAATTAAGTATTTAAACTTTGTATCTCATAAATATAGGCTTTAGTTATTTAAGTAAGAACCAACAAAAAATTACCGCCTATTATACTGTGAATTTTATGGTTTACTCTAAAAGTAACTTTTCAAGTTGAAATCAATAAAAGTTATCACTTACATTTAAACTTACTTTTTTCAATGACTTGAAAGTCTCCTATTTTATTTTTATTGATATAAATAAAATAAAGTATAAAAAAGCTTGATACTGTACGGTCATACAGTATACTTGCTTCATCAAAACGAAATCACAGACACATCGGCGGAAATAAACATGAAAGATGATAAAGAAAAAGCACTAGAAGCAGCATTAAGTCAGATTGAAAGACAATTTGGTAAAGGTTCGATTATGAAGCTTGGTGATAACAACACTATGGATGTTGAAACCATTTCTACAGGTTCTTTAGCATTAGATGTTGCGTTAGGTGCTGGTGGTTTACCGTTAGGTCGTGTTGTTGAAATTTATGGCCCTGAGTCAAGTGGTAAAACTACATTAACACTAGAAGTCATTGCAGAAGCTCAACGTAATGGCAAAGTTTGTGCTTTCGTTGATGCTGAGCATGCGCTTGACCCAATCTACGCAGAAAAGTTAGGTGTAAACATAAATGATTTACTTGTTTCCCAACCTGATACTGGTGAGCAAGCATTGGAAATTTGTGACATGTTAACTCGCTCTGGCGCTATCGATATTATTGTAGTCGATTCCGTTGCTGCCCTTACACCAAGAGCTGAAATTGAAGGCGACATGGGTGATTCACACATGGGATTACAAGCTCGTATGTTATCGCAAGCTATGCGTAAATTAACGGGTAACTTGAAAAAATCAAATACCATGATCATTTTTATCAACCAAATTCGTATGAAAATTGGTGTAATGTTTGGTAGTCCTGAAACTACTACAGGTGGTAATGCACTTAAGTTTTATGCTTCTGTACGTTTAGATATTCGTCGAATTGGCGCTGTTAAAGCGGGTGACGAAATTATTGGAAATGAAACGCGTGTTAAAGTTGTTAAAAATAAAATTGCTCCACCATTTAAACAGGCTGAATTTCAAATATTATATGGTGAAGGTATTAATAGCTTAGGTGAATTAATCGACCTAGGTGTTTTACATAAAATGGTTGAAAAATCGGGTTCTTGGTACAGCTACAATGGTGATCGTATTGGCCAAGGTAAAGCGAATGCCGCTAAGTCTTTAGCTGAAAAGCCAGAAATGGCAAAAGAACTAGATACGCGTTTACGTGAATTGCTACTTACTAAAAGTGTAAAGGCGAGTGAAGAAAAACCTAAAAAAGAAAAGTCTAAAAAAGAAGCCGTCGCAGAATAACCTTTTAGTTTTATGTTAAATTATCATTGAGCCATCGCATTTGCGGTGGCTTTTTTATATGACTCCCTGTATCTAAGTCCTTAATTTTCAAACTAATTTAAATCGTAAATAAGCGTAATTATATGTACGTACAGTTTTACCTACCATAAATGAATATTCTGTATATTTGCTTTTTATATTAAAGAAGAAAACATTATAGACGTCTATACGTTTAGATGTTGACATAGCTAAAAATACACGTAACATTGAATTCTATTATTTGTAGATGAAAGTTATTACGCGATATTTACGCCTGAACACTCTCATCTGTTTTGATTGCTAGGTAAACTTATGCCCATTAAAATTCCAGATCAATTACCTGCTTTGTCTGTTTTAGGCGAAGAGAACATTTTTGTGATGTCTGAACATCGAGCCGCTAATCAAGAAATTAGGCCGATGAAGGTAGCAATCCTTAATTTAATGCCAAATAAAATTGAAACAGAAGTTCAAATTCTCCGTGTTCTTTCTAATACCCCATTACAAATTAATGTCGACTTTGTTCGCATTCACGCTAATGAATCAAAGCATACGCCGAAGGAACATTTAGATAATTTTTATCGCATGTTTGATGATATAAAAGATACGCAATACGATGGATTAATTGTAACCGGTGCTCCGTTAGCATTAATGGATTACGAGAAAGTAACTTTCTGGGACAAAATTTGTGAAGTGTTTGATTGGGCTGAAAAAAATGTAACGTCAACGATGTTTTCTTGTTGGGCTGCCCATGCTGCGCTTTATCATCATTATGGTTTGAATCGACATTTACGTAAAGACAAATTATCGGGCGTATTTCAGCATAGCCCTATAGATCCTAAAGAACAACTCACTCGTGGTTTTGAAGAGTTCTTTAATGTTCCGCATTCACGCTATGGTTATATTGAAAAGTCTGACTATTTATCGGTACCTGACTTGAAAATAATTGCGGAATCTGCTGAAGCAGGTGTTTATGTTGTAGCAAGCAAGAATAAACAACAAGTATATTTAACGGGTCATCCGGAATATGATGCAACTACCTTAGATGAAGAACATCAGCGAGATCTTAATCTAGATAAGAACGCACCTAAGCCAGATAATTACTATATTGATAATGATGTAACCAAAATACCACACAGCTCTTGGCGTAGTCATAGCAGTTTGTTATTTACTAATTGGCTAAATTATTATGTTTACCAGATCACACCATATAAATTAGATGCAAGTAATATTCAAGCAATACATCCAGACACTCAAATATAGATAGCCAGCAGCAATTGAGTAAATACATTAAGTTTGAAAGTAAATATAGAGAAATAGAATGAAAAAATCAGCATCATTTAGTCGTCTTGAAGAACAAATGCAGAAACGTATTCTTATTTTAGATGGCGCTATGGGAACGATGATCCAAGCCTATAAATTTGAAGAGCAAGATTACCGTGGCGAACAATTTGCTGATTGGCACTCAGATGTTAAAGGCAATAATGACATGTTAGTGTTAACACAGCCTGAAGTTATTAAAGCGATTCATAGCGAATACCTTGAAGCGGGTGCTGACATTCTTGAAACCAATACCTTTAACGCAACAACTATTGCGATGGCAGATTACGACATGGAGTCGTACAGTGCATCAATAAATTTTGAAGCCGCTAAAATAGCGCGAGAAGCAGCTGATGAGTTTACCGCAAAGAATCCAGATAAACCTCGTTTTGTTGCAGGTGTTTTAGGGCCAACAAATAGAACATGTTCTATTTCACCTGATGTTAATGATCCTGCATTTCGTAATGTTACTTTTGATCAATTAAAAGATGCTTATATAGAATCTACTAAAGCTTTGATTGAAGGTGGTTCAGATATCATTCTTATTGAGACTATTTTCGATACGCTTAATGCCAAAGCGGCAATATTTGCAGTTGAAACTGTTTTTGATGAGCTGCAAATACGTTTACCTGTCATGATTTCTGGCACGATCACCGATGCTTCTGGTCGAACGTTATCTGGGCAAACGACTGAAGCTTTTTATAATTCATTAAGACACGCTAAACCAATATCCTTTGGTTTAAATTGTGCATTAGGTCCTGTTGAACTTAGACAATATGTTGCAGAGTTAAGCCGAATCTCAGATTACGCCGTTTCAGCACATCCTAATGCGGGATTACCCAATGCATTTGGTGAATATGATTTTAGTGTTGCAGACATGGATATCCATGTAAAAGAGTGGGCTGAGTCAGGTTTTCTTAATATTATTGGTGGTTGTTGTGGCACCACACCTGAACATATCAAAGGCATGGCTGATGCTGTTGACAACATAAAACCACGCACGATAGAAGCCAAAGAAATTGCTTGTCGTTTATCTGGACTTGAAGCGTTAACGATAGATAAAAGCTCTCTGTTTGTTAATGTGGGAGAACGAACAAACGTTACAGGTTCTGCTATTTTTAAACGCCTTATTACTGAAGAAAATTACGATAAAGCCATCGCTGTTGCCTTACAACAAGTTGAGAATGGCGCGCAGATTATAGATATAAATATGGATGAAGGCATGCTTGATTCAAAAGCAGCCATGGTCAGATATTTAAATTTAATTGCAGGTGAGCCTGATATCGCTAAAGTACCAATTATGCTCGATTCTTCTAAATGGGATATTTTAGAAGAGGGCTTAAAGTGTATTCAAGGTAAAGGTGTCGTAAATTCAATTAGCTTAAAAGAAGGTGAAGAAAACTTCCGCAAACAAGCTGAATTGTTACGTCGCTATGGCGCAGCAGTTATTGTTATGGCGTTTGACGAACAAGGCCAAGCAGACACACGTGTACGTAAGTATGAAATATGTAAACGTGCTTACGACATTTTAGTGCATGAGATAGGCTTCCCTGCAGAAGACATTATTTTCGATCCCAATATTTTTGCGGTAGCAACAGGCATCGAAGAACATAATAATTATGCGGTTGACTTTATTGAAGCAGTTGCCGATATCAAAGAAAATTTGCCACACGCTATGATTTCTGGCGGTGTTTCAAATGTATCGTTTTCATTTCGTGGCAATAATCCAGTTCGTGAAGCTATTCACGCCGTGTTTTTATATCATGCAATAAAAAATGGCATGGATATGGGGATAGTAAACGCAGGTCAGCTGGCTATTTATTCAAGCATACCTGACGATCTTCGCCTTGCGGTTGAAGATGTTATCCAAAACAGTGATGAAGATGCAACAGAACGTTTACTTGATGTTGCAGAATCATACCGTGGGCAAGCAGGTAGCAAGAACAATAAGGCTGACCTGACTTGGCGTGAATTACCGATAAAAGAACGTCTTGAATACTCTTTGGTTAAAGGTATAAATGAATTTATTGTTGAAGATACCGAAGCTGCTCGCCTTGTCGCTATTCGCCCACTTGATGTTATCGAAGGGCCATTAATGGACGGAATGAATACCGTTGGTGATTTATTTGGCGCAGGAGAAATGTTTCTCCCACAAGTTGTAAAGTCCGCGCGAGTAATGAAGCAGGCGGTTGCGCACTTAAATCCCTTTATCGAAGCAGAAAAAACAGAAATAAAATCTAATGGTAAGGTTCTACTTGCTACGGTAAAAGGGGATGTTCACGATATAGGGAAAAATATTGTTGGTGTGGTTTTACAGTGTAATAACTACGACATTATTGATTTAGGAGTAATGGTTTCTTGTGATGATATTTTACGCGTCGCGAAAGAAGAAAATGTTGATATTATCGGGTTATCCGGGCTGATCACACCGTCTCTTGATGAAATGGTACATGTTGCCAAAGAAATGAAACGCCTCGATTTTGATTTACCTTTACTCATTGGTGGCGCAACAACCTCAAAAGCACATACTGCTGTTAAAATTGAACAGCAATACGAACACCCTGTTGTATATGTACCTAATGCTTCAAGGTCAGTCTCAGTGGTAAGCACATTACTTTCGGATGATAGTGAAAAACGTGCTGCATTTATTGACCGTCAAAATGATGAATATGATCGTGTACGCGAACGTCATAATAAAAAAGGGCCGCGTTCAAGTTTAATTTCTATAGAAGACGCCCGTGCGAATGCTGTTCCCATCAACTTCGAAAATTACACGCCGAAAGTACCTAACAAATTAGGTGTAACGGTACTTGATAACTTAGATCTTAATGAAATTAGAAAATATATCGATTGGACGCCATTTTTCATGACATGGCAGTTGTCAGGAAAATACCCGTTAATTTTAAGACATGAAGTGGTGGGTGTAGAAGCAACGAATTTATTTAATGATGCTAATGCTTTATTAGACGATATTATTAACAGTAAAAAGTTAACGGCAAAAGCAGTTTTTGGTTTATTTCCTGCACAGCGTCAACAAGATGATTTAATTTTGTTTAAAGATGAAAGTAGAAACCAACAATTAATGAAACTGCATCAGTTGCGTCAACAAAGTAAAAAGCCGGCAGGGCAATTCAACCGTTGTTTAGCTGATTATGTGGCTGATGAAGCCTCTGGCATAAAAGATTACGTAGGTGCATTCGCGGTATCTGCTGGTTATGGTTGTGATGAGTTAGTGAAAGAGTTTGCTGCTCAGCACGATGATTACAATAGTATTTTAGTTAAAGCTGTAGCGGATAGGTTAGCCGAAGCGAGTGCGGAATATTTGCATGAAAAAATTCGTAAAGAATATTGGGGGTATGCACCAGATGAGTCGCTTCCTAATGAAGACTTAATTCGTGAAAAGTACCAAGGTATTAGGCCTGCGCCGGGTTATCCTGCTTGCCCTGAGCATACCGAAAAAGGTTTGTTGTGGGACTTACTTAATGTTGAAGAAAACATTGGAATGGAATTAACGTCAAGTTTTGCTATGTGGCCAGGAGCAGCGGTAAGTGGTTGGTATTTTGCGCATCCAGAGTCTAAATACTTTGCTGTTGCTAAAGTTGCTAAAGACCAAGTGATTGATTATTCCATGCGTAAAGAGATGACGTTGCCTCAGGCTGAACGTTGGTTATCAGCTAATTTGGATTATGAGCCAGAGTAATTCGCTTTGCTTTTATCCTATCTATAATCTGTATGAAGAAATTATCAAATGGCCTTAAATCATAATCAACTGATTTAAGGCCGTTTTTATTTAAAGTTTTATATTCTTGTCCGCTTAAGTTTAGCTTTCTGCTAAGTAAACATCAAAAAATACGTTCAACAAACCAATACAAGGCAATTACTGAAATAAGTGCACTTGTTGGAATAACAATATATTGCCTATACCACGATTTTTTGGTGAACCAATGCGTGGCTAATAACGCTAAAGCAATAACTGTGATTTGACCGAACTCTACGCCAATGTTGAATGATATTAAGCTACTTACATATTCACTCTCAGGTAAACCTAACTCGACAAGCACCGACGCAAAGCCTAAGCCATGAAGTAAGCCAAACACAAAAATAATGGGTAAACGCCACTTGGTGAGTTTCTGCTGATAAATGTTTTCAATAGCAACGTAGGCGATCGATAATGCAATCAACGGCTCGACAAGGCTACTTGGTAAGTTAATTACACCCAATATTCCTAAGGCTAAAGTAATCGTATGAGCCAATGTAAATGCACTTACTTGCCATAATAGCGTTGACGTTTTACTCCCTAATAAAAACAGCGCTAAAACAAATAGAATATGATCAAGCCCTTGTGGCAAAATATGAACAAATCCCTGATAGATGTATTCTGTGATGTTTAATAGTTTTGATTCCATCATTGAAAACTCACGAATAACCGAATTACTCCCATCAATAGAAAAATAGTGGCTTTGTTCACCAGATAAAACTAAAGACTTTTTTGGGTTGGTTATGGTTAATAAAACATCACCTAAAAACGGTGGGAAAATCAGGGCGATTTTATTATAGCTTTGTGGGAATTCACCTTGTGAAAACAATTTAATTGGCTGATTAGATGAACTTGGATGAAGCCTTTTTCTTAGTGCTGTAATAGTCAGCCCTGAAAATGGAGCAACCAACACCTGTTCTTTATCCATAATAAAAGTGGTTTGCTCATTTAATTTTTGCGTAACCTGTGATAATAATTGTTTAGTTTCAGCTAAAGATAAGCTCTTTAAATAATAAATAAACTCGGGTTCATCGCCTGAAAAATTTTGCAGATTCTTTATAAAGTGTAATGCATCAATACTTACAATAAGTTGGTACTTATTATCTTCACGTAACTGTAACTCTGCTTGATTAGCTTCATTGGTATGTGCATTCGCTACAGAAGGAGATAAAAGAAAGAGTAAGGCTAAAGCCGTTTGAAAAAATCGATTTATCATATACTCATGTCATCAATTGTTTGATAAAAATAAGACGACAAATTAACGTATTTAGCTAAAAATTAAAAGGTGCCGATATACTATTTCAACATTGAATTCTTAAAAGAAAAGTTTATACTGCTTTTATATACAGTTGTTAGTGTGAGTTATTTATAAATACCACTTATTATTACTAATAAAGATTTAATACCTAACTAACACGTTAATAAAGCAAAACCGAAAAATGACACAGATCAGAAAAATAATACACATAGACATGGATTGCTTTTATGCCGCCGTGGAAATGCGTGACGATGAAACGTTACGTAATGTGCCTCTTGCTGTCGGAGGAAATGGCCCTAGAAGCGTATTATGTACGTGTAATTATCAAGCAAGAACATTTGGTGTGCGCTCAGCAATGCCAGCAATAAAAGCGATGCAGCTTTGTCCTGACCTCATTATTGTTGGTGGAAGGATGTCTGTTTATCAACAAGTATCTTCTCAAATAAGAGAAATATTTCAACGCTACACCCAACTGATTGAGCCATTATCGCTTGATGAAGCTTTTCTTGATGTTACCAATAGTAAAGAATTTAACGGCAGTGCGACGCTAATAGCAGAACAAATAAGGCGTGATATTTTTAATGAATTAAATCTAACCGCATCGGCAGGTGTCGCACCTAATAAGTTTATCGCTAAAATTGCCAGTGATGAAAACAAACCTAATGGACAGTGCGTTGTTGCCCCTCATGACGTTAATCGTTTTGTAGAAAATTTACCGCTAAAAAAAATTCCCGGTATTGGCCCTAAAACAGCGCAAAAACTATTGAGTCATAATTTTTCGTCATGCGCAGATATTCGTGCAAGTTCAATTGCAGTATTAACACCTATTGTGGGAAAGTTTGCGCCTATTTTATATCAACGAAGTTTTGGCATTGATCCTCGAGAATTAGACACCGACCGAGTGCGTAAATCCTTGGCGATTGAAACAACCTTTGCTCAAGACTTGTCTTGTGAAAAAGAATGTGAAAGTGCAGTAGCACACCTATATGAAAAACTGTTAGTAAGATTAGAAAAGCACCAACATATGGTTATTAGCAAACAAGGAGTTAAACTTAAGTTTAATGACTTCACCCAAACGACAGTAGAGCAACAGAGTCGTGATTGTGATGAAAGTATCTTTAAGCAATTATTGGTGAAAGCACTTTTACGCAGTCAATCTAGAGGAATTCGTTTAATTGGATTAACGTTAGGTTTTGCTGAAGATAATAGGAGAGAAACACAACAGCTTTCTCTAAATTGGTAAAGAGTACCTACTTCCTTTTAATATGATTACTGGAAGTAAGTACTAACTTTAGATGATTTTCAATCTTCTTTAATTATTTCTTTTATGGCTAATTCTAAGCGCGGATCAGCTACATTTGAACTTGAGGATTTAAAAATCACGTTGCCACTTCTATTAATAAAAAAGGTAGTCGGCGTGCCTTTTACTCCATACTGTTGGGCAACTTTGTCGCCTTGAACTGCGGTAATAAATTTATATCCTCGTTGCGTTATCGAGTCTTGTGGCTGTGCTCCATCATCTTCATTAAAACTGATAGCGACAATCTCAACACCTGACTTTTTATATTTTTCTTGAAGTTCCACTAACTTTGGCTGTAATTTTTTACAATAGGGACACCAAGTAGCCCAAAAGTGCAATATCACAGGTTTTCCCTGGTAATCTGCTAAAGAAATGCTATTTCCTGCTTGTGTTTTTAATGTCCAATTCGGCGCATTAGCATCGTTACCTGCCTGAGATATAAATGAAAATAAACTGCTAAGTATGATAAAAGCGGATAAAATTGTTCTCATGAAAGATCTTCTTATCGTTAGTATTACGTTATATTGATGATTACTTACTAGACCTTGATAAACAGAAATACTTTCCAATTTTTATTAAAAAAAACCTATCGCAACGGATAGGCTTTTGATGGTTTCATTCTATTTCAATAGATTGTATAGTCAATCAAGGATTTACTTAAAGGTATTATAAACCCAATACTTTTTTCCCTTGCTTAAAAGTAATATCAACAGGAATATTGGCTGCTTCAATGCGTGCTAAACTTTCTTTCAAATCAGCTTTGATAATGCCAGTTTCAGCAACGAGTTTTTTTACTCCTTCGTAATCGCCATTGCCTTGCAAAACTAAAATCATTTCTGATAACGAATCAATAGCAGCTGTCATCTTTTCAATGTTTACTGAATACAAGCCCTCAGAATTACGTGTAAAAGCACCTTGTTCAGCAAAGTAGTTAAAACGTACCATGTTAGCTTTACCATGTGCCGATGTTGCACCAAAGCGAACAGAGCGGAAAATACCTGCTAAGAATGTTGTGTAATAGTCTTTCAACGTACCTTCTTCAATGGCACCTTTAATCAATAATTGACGGATCATATAAAGTCCAAGGATATCAGCTTTACCTTCTTCTAATGCAGAGGCATGTTCTTTTAATGACTCTCTTACAGTACCTTTATCGTTAATGGTGTTTTTGATGCCTAATCCGTGAGCAACTTCATGAAACATAGTGTTAGCGAAAAATGCTGTGAAAGTAACATTTTCACGCTGTTCAGGCACAATGAGCGTGCTTGCTATAGGCAGCATGATAGTATCGAATTTTGCTTGCATCGCATTTTTAAGTTGTAAACGACGAGTACCTTTGGTTAATTGAACTGTTTCGTCGTTGGGCAGATTAATAGCAATTGTTTTACTACCTGCATTTGAATGTCCTGCATAGTAAATTACGTCATATGCGTTTAAATCGGCATCAGAACCGGGGACTTCTTTCTTATAGGTTTTTTTTACAGGTAAGCCTTTTTGTAACTCAGGTAAGTACTCAGCATATTTAGCCAGCTTTTTACTCCATGCTAAATCTTTAATCAATACATAAGATTCAAATGCTGTTCGGTATCCATATAATTGATCTTCATAGTTTTCGATGGGACCAATAACGACATCGATGGGATTGTTCTTCATATCCATCCAAGCAAAGTCAGAAGCTTGAAAATCGTCATGACGAATTGCAGCAGCGCGTAGTGTTAAGTAATTGGCAAATTCTTTGTCATCAGCAAGGCTAGACGCTTTATCTAAAATTGCAGCAATACGATTAATTCTATCGCTATATAGTTCTGAAAATGCAACAGAAGTTAATTGGCCTTCACTTTTACGTTGAACAACTGAATATAAACCTTTCTTGTCTTCAAAGTCTGCTTTTTCAAACTCATCTTTAGTCATATCACTTGGGTAAAATTCTGCGCCAGATGCTTTTGCGTTATATCCAGAAAGGAAAGGCTTGTCGCCATCTAATCTATCCCATGGACCATAATTAATACGGGCGAATTCACGAACCTTTTCATCTTTGATACTCGCAAGGAACGTCTCTTTGTCTTCACCAAAAGCTTGTTGCCAGAAAAGCTCATCAATAATATCTGAAGCTTCAATCAATAATACAATCATTTCTTTTTGGTTTTCAGACAAGTGGCTTAAATCAGCAGTAAGCGTTACAGGTTTATAAATATCTAAGCGATTTTGTGCTTCTACTAATAAAGTTGGAGTAGGATTTTGTGTATTATTATTTTCACTGCAAGCGCTTAAAAGGCTAGTGGCAAGCAAAAGGCCAGTAGCTAATTTTGTTAGTTTCATGTTTTATTCTCACGTTGTTTTGTATATTCATGATGTAATTATTATATATGACGAGGAGAGGTTAACAAAAATGGCAAGATCCGCAAGATTTTACTGATTAGAAATTTGAGAAGGCTTAAAAATAATGTTTTATTTGAGCGGGGTGAAAGCTAAATCACAGGTAAAAAAAAACCAGCATAAGCTGGTTTTTAAATTCAATAACAAAAATTAAAGCGCTTTAATTGCAGCGTTTAAGCGGCTCTTACTACGAGCAGCTTTATTTTTGTGAACAAGACCTTTAGTTGCAAAACGATCTAAAATTGGTTGTGCAGCAGCAAATTCTTTAGTTGCTGTATCTTTGTCACCAGCTTCAATTGCAGCAAGTACTTTTTTAAATAACGTGCGCATCATCGAACGACGACTTGCATTGTGTTGACGGCGTTTCTCTGATTGAACTGCGCGTTTCTTCGCCTGCTTTGAATTAGCCAAGGTGAACTCCTAAAATATGATTGTATATATAGCCTAAATTTAAGGCGAGGAAATATGCCCTTTTTAAGCTCGATTGTCAAACCTTTTACAGGTTTAATTTACTTAATAACGATGAATTTATCATTATATAACAATTATCATTATTGGTTACTAAATAATGATGACATTTTACCTGTTATTTTAGTGATTTAAAATAGATTAAAAACTTCTTTGCAATTGCCTGTTTATCACTGTTAAAAAGCTGCATAATATTAATGAGAAAGTTGGTCATAAATAATTATGGTTTTTATCGGTTAGTTGGAGCTGTTCGTTGAGTAAAAAGTTAATAAAATCAGGTCTTATAGTCAGTTTTATGACATTACTCTCTCGTGTGCTTGGTTTGGTAAGAGATGTTGTTATTGCGAATATTATTGGTGCTGGTTTGGCGTCAGATGTTTTTTTCTTTGCTAATAAAATTCCAAATTTTTTACGTAGGTTATTCGCCGAAGGAGCATTTGCTCAAGCCTTTGTTCCTGTATTGAGTGAATATCATACAAAAGATGAAGAAAACGGTCTCACTATTGATGAGGGCGAAACAAGGAAACTCATTGCTCAGGTATCTGGCACGTTAGGTGTCATTATCTCAATGGTGACGTTAATCGGGATGATAGCTTCGCCCTTGTTTGTTATTTTGTTTGGTTTTGGTTGGTTTGTTGATTGGCTCAATGACGGTCCAAAAGCAGAGCAATTTGTACTGGCCACAACATTGTTAAAAATAACTTTTCCGTATTTGTGGTTTGTCAGTTTTACGGCACTCGCTGGTGCTATATTGAATACCTTTGGTCGATTCGCCGTTTCTTCGTTTACACCCGTATTACTTAATGTTTGTATCATAGCTTGTGCAATATATTTATCACCATTTTTTGAAAATCCAGCGTTTGCGTTAGCTTGGGGGGTATTTCTTGGAGGATTAGCTCAATTCTTATTTCAAATTCCATTTTTAATTAAAGCAGGCGTTTTTGTTAAGCCACAATGGGCATGGCACGCTAAGGGCGTTAAAAAAATCCGTAAGTTAATTGTTCCTGCGTTATTTGGTGTTTCAGTTACACAAATTAATTTACTGCTTGATACGTTAATCGCAAGTATTTTAGTTACGGGATCTATAAGTTGGCTTTATTATGCCGACCGTTTATTAGAATTCCCCCTTGGTTTGTTTGGCATTGGCATCGCGACAGTTATTCTTCCTAGCCTCGCAAAACTTCATACTAAAAAAGATAATCAAGAGTTCAGCGACACTATTACGTGGGGATTGAAAATTGTATCTCTGTTTGGTTGGCCGGCCCTTGCTGGGCTTATGGTTCTTGCGCAACCCATTATTATGATTTTATTCATGAGAGGGGAGTTCTCACAAGAAACAGTTTTACAGGTGTCTTATGCTTTGTTTGCCTACCTATCTGGTTTAATCAGCTTCATGTTCATTAAAATATTAGCACCCGCTTATTATGCGAGGCAGGATACTAAAACGCCGGTAAAAATCGGTATTAAAGCGATGGCAGCCAATATGGTCTTTAATTTGATGCTTGCACCATTCTTTGGTTACGTAGGTTTAGCTATTGCTACGGCAATGTCAGCAACGCTAAATGCGTTGATGCTTTACCATGGATTGAAAAAAGATAATGTTTTCCAATTAACGAAAGCTACTTGGTGGTTCTTTATTCGACTTGTATTTTCTGCAGTTGTTATGGCGATTGTTGTTTTCCGTCTGTCACCAGAATTTAAAGTTTGGCTTGAAATGAGTACTTCAGCTCAAATTCAACAGCTGTTAATTTGTATCAGTTTAGGCATGCTTAGTTACTTTATTTCGATCGCTGTTTTAGGCATTAGAATGAAAGATTTTAAAGTTCAGACTAACGTGAATAAAATATAGAAAGATAAGCATAAAAAAAAATTGATGAAATTGCGTTCAAGTGCTGATTCTTAAGGCTGAGTGATATATAATTTGTCGGTTTTTATTCTTTAATGGCATCATTGTAAAAGTATTGTTGTCAAATTTAGGTTTTTTAATTAAATGCAGTTAATACGCGGTATTCACAATATTCAATCTCAAGACCATGGTTGTGTACTAACCATAGGCAATTTTGATGGTGTCCACTTAGGCCATGCGCGAGTGATTACAGCTTTAATTGAAAAAGCTAAAGTATTGAATTGCATACCAGCTGTGATGATTTTTGAGCCACAGCCCCAAGAATTATTTTCTCCTGAAACGGCGCCTGCAAGGTTGACCCGTTTAAGAGATAAATATATTTTATTAAAAAAATTAGGTGTTGAACGTTTAATTTGCGTTAATTTTCATCGAGATTTTGCGAGTAAGAGTGCTGAAGATTTTATTGAAGAGTTATTAGTAAAACAATTGGGTATTAAGCATTTAATCATCGGTGATGATTTTCGTTTTGGCAAAAACCGTATGGGTAATTTTAGTTTGCTTAAGCAAGCGGGTGAAAAATTTAATTTTGCTGTTTCTGATACCGCAAGTTTTAAACTTGAAGATTGTCGAATTAGTAGCACTCAAATTCGTAATGCATTAGAACAAGACTTGTTAGCCGATGCTGAAAAAATGTTAGGCCGTGCTTATTCAATTATAGGTCGAGTTTTTCATGGTGATAAACGAGGTCGTCAGTTAGGCTTTCCTACTGCGAATGTTTTATTGAAAAGGCGTGTCTCACCTATTTCTGGTGTGTATGCCGTAAAAGTAAAGACGGTTGAACATAGTTTTTATGGTGTGGCTAATATAGGCTCAAGACCAACAGTTTCAGGCATTAGACAACAACTTGAAGTACATATTTTTAATTTTAATAAAGATATATACGGTCAAACGATTGAAGTCGTCATGTTGAAAAAATTAAGAGATGAAATCAAGTTTTCATCATTAGATGATTTAAAAAAACAAATATCGCAAGACAGCGAACAGGCAAAAGCCTTTATTCAACACTTGTAAATAAAAAGATACGTGAGTTAATAATAAAACTAATAACTATCAATGTTGGTTTTATTATTAACTTATTAGAGGCTAACCAAATAGTTAGCGAATATAACAACGGATAATGATTTAAATGAGTGATTATAAACAAACCCTAAATTTGCCAGCTACTTCTTTCGCGATGAAAGGGAACATGGCGAACCGTGAACCAAATATGCTTAAAGAGTGGGCCGAGAAAGATTTGTATGGCCAAATTCGTGAAGCTAAGAAAGGTAAGAAGTCATTTATTTTGCATGACGGCCCTCCGTATGCAAATGGAGATATTCATTTAGGTCACTCAGTTAATAAAATTCTTAAAGATATTATTGTTAAATCAAAAACACTATCTGATTTCAATGCGCCATTCGTTCCAGGTTGGGATTGCCATGGTTTACCAATCGAATTAATGGTTGAGAAAAAAATTGGCAAGCCAGGCCATAAAGTTTCTGCTAGTGTTTTTCGCGAAAAATGTCGTGAATATGCAGCTAAGCAAGTTATTGGTCAGCGTGAAGATTTTAAGCGTTTAGGCATTTTTGCTGATTGGGAAAAGCCTTACTTAACGATGGATTTTGATACTGAAGCGAATATCATCCGTTCTTTAGGAAAAATTGCTGAAAATGGTCATTTACATCAAGGCTTCAAACCTGTTCATTGGTGTACAGATTGTGGCTCTTCTTTGGCTGAAGCTGAAGTTGAGTATAAAGATAAACAGTCTCCAGCGATTGATGTGAAATTTACCGTTGTTGACCAGAGTGTTGCCGATAAGTTTGATCATCCTGAAGGTCATGAAGGCGAAGGTGACATATCTGTTGTTATATGGACAACCACACCTTGGACATTACCTGCTAACCGTGCTGTTTCCGTTAATGCAGACGTTGAATATACGTTAGTACAATGTGAAACAGAGCAGGGTAAAGAACGTTTTATCTTAGCGTCTGATTTAGTCACGAGCTGTATGGACCGTTTTGGACTTGATAAATATCACGCATTAGGTTTCTGTAAAGGTAGTGAACTTGACTTAGTTCAGCTTAAGCATCCATTTTATGATTTCACTGTACCTATGATTTTAGGTGAACATGTTACTACTGATTCTGGTACTGGTTGTGTTCATACTGCGCCTGGTCACGGTGTTGAAGATTTCGTGGTAGGTAAGATATACAACCTTGAAGTTGCAAACCCAGTGGGAGCAAATGGTGTTTATTTAGAAGATACGCCATTATTTGCCGGACAACATGTTTTTAAAGCCAATGCTAATGTAATTGAAACACTCAAAGAGCATGGCATGCTTGTACATCATCATGCGTTAGATCATTCTTATCCACATTGCTGGCGCCACAAAACGCCATTAATCTTCCGTGCAACACCACAGTGGTTTATTAGCATGGACAATAAAGGTTTACGTAAAAATTCATTAAACGAAATCGATAATACGCAATGGATCCCTGATTGGGGGCAACGTCGCATTGAATTGATGGTTGAAGGTCGTCCTGATTGGTGTATTTCACGCCAACGAACGTGGGGCGTGCCAATGGCACTTTTTATTCATCAAGATACAGGTGCTTTGCATCCTCGCAGTATTGAGTTAATTGAAACCGTTGCAAAACGTGTTGAAGAAAGTGGTATTCAAGCATGGTTTGATTTAGATGCTGCTGAACTTATTGGTGATGATGCTAAAGAATATATCAAAGTACCTGATACCTTAGATGTATGGTTTGACTCAGGTACTACACATGCCTCTGTTGTTGCTGCCCGCGACGAATTCGATGGCATCGCAGATTTATACCTTGAAGGTTCAGATCAACATCGTGGTTGGTTTATGTCGTCGATGATTTCATCGGTAGCGATGAATGGTAAAGCGCCATACAAGCAAGTATTAACGCATGGTTTTACCGTTGATACTAACGGCCATAAAATGTCTAAATCATTAGGCAATGTGATTACGCCAAAAGAAATCACCAATAAATTAGGTGCTGATATTCTACGTTTATGGGTTGCTTCAGTGAACTATACGCAAGAAATTACCGTATCGGATGAAATATTTAAGCGCCAAGCTGATGCTTATCGTCGTATTCGTAACACGTCACGTTTTTTATTATCAAACCTAAATGGCTTTGACCCTAAGACAGATTCAGTTGCTTTTGATGATATGGTGGCACTTGACCGCTGGGCTGTAGATAAAGCTGCACAATTACAAAAAGAAATCGTTAATGCTTATGACGAATACGAATTCAGTACGGTTGTTCATAAACTTATGAATTTCTGTACTACAGAGCTAGGCGGATTCTACTTAGATATTATTAAAGACCGTCAATATACAGCGAAAGATAACAGTACTGCTCGTCGCTCATGTCAAACAGCAATGTACTTAATTGCTGAAGCAATGACACGTTGGATGGCACCCATTTTATCTTTTACCGCGCAAGAAATTTGGCAAGCACTACCTACATCATCTGATGAGACTCGCGAAGAGTTTGTCTTTACTGGTGTTTGGTTTGACGGGTTACCAAAAACACAAACCACAAATGTATTAAACAATGATTACTGGAACGACATTTTACTTGTGCGTACTGAAGTGAATAAAGCTTTAGAAAATGCCCGTAAAGAAAAGCAAGTAGGTAAAGCACTTGAAGCATCAGTAACTTTGCATACTAACGCCGAACTTGCAGAAAAATTACAACAGTTAGGCGAAGAACTTCGCTTTGTTTTGATTACTTCTAAAGCAACGGCTGAAGTTGTAGATAGTGCTCCTGAAGGAGCATTGGCAACTGAAATAGCGGGTTTATGGTTAACTGTTTCTGCTGCTAATGGCGCTAAATGTGAACGTTGTTGGCATGTGACTGAAGACATTGGTCACGATGAGAAGCACCCTGAACTTTGTGGACGTTGTATCACTAACGTAGAGGGTGACGGCGAGACTCGCCAGTTCGCCTAAATACGTAAAAATATCATTGCTATTTTGCATTCTAACAGCATCGAAAGTACTCACCTGCTTACTTATTAAAGGTAACTAGGCTCTGTGCTTTCTCTTTGTTACAAAGCAGAATAGCTTCGATATTATGAGTATTGTATTTAGCCCCATTATTTTTTGATTAGAAATTATTTAAATAATAAATTTATTAGCAAAGCAGAAGTATGAAAATGAATAAACTTTTTACAGAAACTGGTTTTAAGTGGTTGTGGATCACTGTTGTATTTTTGATTATTGATCAAGTAACGAAGCATTTAGTTGTTAACTTATTCGATTTAGGAGAATCATTGAATATTTTACCTTTCTTCGATCTGAGATATGTACAAAATCCTGGAGCCGCATTTAGCTTTCTTGCTGATCAAGATGGATGGCAACGCTGGTTTTTCACTGCAATTGCAGCAATTGCGAGTATTGTATTTTTAGTGTGGTTAGCTAAAACGCCAAAATCAAACCCGCTATTAAGTGTTGCTTTAGCATTCATGTTAAGTGGCGCAATGGGCAACTTAATTGACCGTGCATTATTTGGCTATGTTATCGACATGTTAGACTTTCATATTGCAGGTAAACATTGGCCGGTTTTTAATATTGCAGACTCTGCAATTTTTATTGGCGCAGCATTGATGATTTTAGATTCATTTAAAAATGGCGATTCAGAAAAAAAATCTGAAATCAAATAACGTTCAATAATACAAAGATAAGAATACGAGAATTAAAATGACAAAGCTAGTAACTACAACCGCACATGTAATTGCTCATATCACTATGAAACTATCTGATGGTTCAGCAGCTGACAGTACAAAAGTAAACAAAAAACCCGCTAAAATTATTATGGGAGATGAAAGTATTTCACCTGCCTTTGAAGCTCAATTATTAGGTATGGCAGCCGGAGATTCAAAAGAATTTACCTTGGAAGCAAAAGATGCTTTTGGCGAACCGAATCCGGATAATTTTCATTATGTTGATGCTGACAAATTTGGCAGCGACGTACCTGCAGAAGTAGGCAGTATCATTACTTTTACTCAGCCTGGTAATATAGAGCTACCTGGTATGGTAAAAGAAGTAACGGGAACATCAGTAACGATTGATTTTAATCATCCGTTAGCTGGGCAAACAGTAACTTTTGTTATTGACGTTGTTGAAATTTTATAACATTAAAATCTAAGCGCTTGTGTTGAACCATTTAGGAAAAATCATGGAAATTATTTTAGCTAACCCTCGTGGTTTTTGTGCTGGCGTAGATCGAGCAATTAGTATTGTTGATAGAGCGTTAGATTTATTTGGCGCACCCATTTATGTGCGCCATGAAGTCGTACATAACAAATTTGTTGTCGATGGTTTAAAAGATCGTGGTGCAGTTTTTGTTGATGAACTTGTTGAAGTACCCGATGATAATACCGTCATTTTCAGCGCTCATGGTGTTTCTAAAGCTGTACGTCAGGAAGCTAAAGACCGCGGTTTGAAAGTGTTTGACGCAACTTGTCCTTTAGTGACTAAAGTTCATATGGAAGTGTCACGCACGAGCCGAAAAAATATTGAATGTATCCTTATTGGGCATGCTGGTCATCCTGAAGTCGAAGGCACTATGGGCCAATACGAAAGTGAGCAGGGCGGTATTTACTTAGTTGAGTCGGTTGCTGATGTAGCAACACTTGAAGTTAAAGACCCATCTCAATTATATTATTGTAGCCAAACGACTTTATCAATTGATGATACTTCTGAAGTAATTGATGCGTTAAGAGCTAAGTTTTCGTTAATTCAAGGGCCTCGCAAAGACGATATTTGTTATGCTACTCAAAATCGTCAAGACGCTGTTCGTACTATCTCCGCAGAGGTAGATTTGCTCTTGGTTGTGGGAGCTAAAAACAGTTCTAACTCCAATCGCTTACGTGAACTTTCAGAGAAGCTAGGCACTCCTTCCTATTTGATAGATACCTTTGCCGATATTCAACCACAATGGCTTGATAATATTGGAAAAATTGGTGTGACAGCTGGGGCTTCAGCACCAGCAATACTTATCCAACAAGTTATTGATGCACTAAAAGACTTTGGTGGTCAAGAGGTTATCGAATATCCCGGCCGTAAAGAGAATACTGTATTTGCGGTACCAATAGAATTGCGCTAGTCTTAAAATATCCGGTTAAGTAATTGAGTGTAATTTGTCCGTTATATAAGTTTAATACTTAAAGCGTTTAATGAAAAATTGATTGTTTAACCTTATTATCATGAATAGTAGCTGTGTACATTAGCTATTCTATAATAGATTTTTAAGGTATGGGTTAATGCGGTTCACGTTAGTGATTTTTAACACATATATAAACTCAAGGAGTAGCGACACCTTTGATTGCTACTCTAGTATGTGCTTGCCAAAAATTAACCATTATTTTTCCTTAAAGTTTACAAATATAGCAACTGCTATATTTGCTATTACTTGTTTTTATTTAAAGGGAGATTGAATAATGAACACCCCATTTCGCTATTCATCAAATCAAAGATCAGCATCAAATCAAAAACCATCTTCAAGTAAAGGTATGACCCTTATTGAAGTCTTAGTAGCAATGTTTATTTTAACTACGGGCATTTTAGGTGCGGTTGCTATGCAAGCATCAGTTAAAAAGGGTAGTTTTGACGCAACACAACGCTCGTTGGCATCTACACTCGCCCAAGATATTTTAGAACGGATGCGCAGCAATGACCCAACGTTATTACGATTGAATGCTTATAATGGCACATACGGTAATGGGGATGCATCCGAGACATTACCTTCCCCATCTTGCACCTCGTCTACAACTTTATGTACATGGCAACAAATGGTTGTAAAAGATTTATATGAATGGGAAGTAAGCCTGATGGGGGCTGATGTTAAAAATGGTTTGGATAGTACTGGAGGGCTTGTCGGTGCTGTTGCATGTATAGAACATTTGAATAATAACGTTGACATCGTGATAAGTTGGCAAGGACGAGAAGAAATGACAGATGGCGCTGCGAGTAACAGTGCATTTGCCAAAGCTTGTGGAGAAGAAAGTACCAAGCGTAGACAAATTGTTGTTAATGCTTTTATTTTTTAGAGATGAATATGATTAAAAAGCAAAGTGGTTTCACGATAGTTGAGATATTTATTGCCTTATCTGTAGGTCTTACTTTGATTGCAGGTGTATTAAGTGTATTTGTAAGTATGCGCACCACAAGTAGTGAAACAAATAGTGCAGGAGAGTTACAGGAGAATGGCCGTTTTGCTATGACCCTTATAACAGACGACTTGCTTAGACAAGACTTTTGGGGGGATTTAGTGGGGAATCTGGATGGTGGTGTATTAATTTCGTCCCCTGATCCGGCTACAATTTCTGGTGATTGTGTGGGAGGAGGTGCTAATAATGCCAGCTTTCCCATTGAACTTGGCGCATTTAGAACTTTGTGGGGCCTCAGTGTAACAAGTGCAACTGTGATGGGAGGTTGTATTGATGATGCAAAAATTGGTAGTGATCTCATACAATTAAAACGCGCTATGGCAGATGCATCACTTAATCTCACATTACCGTTAGTTGCCACCATTGCAGATATGCCAGATGATCTATATTACATCATTTCGAATGCTAACAATGCAGCAATATTTTCAGATGATGCAGCAGTAATTCCGACGGTAAATATTGGCAGAATATGGGAATATCAACATCATATATATTATGTAAGGGAAGATTCTCAGGGTACCAATACTGTACCTGTTTTAATGCAAGGTCGATTACAAAATGATCCTTCTAATGCAATGTTGTTTGATATTATGGTGGAAGGAATAGAACAGTTGCATTTTATGTATGGTGTCGACACCACAGATGATGGTTCCGTAAATGCGTATATATCAGCCCCTGATATGCTGCAAGAATACTGGGATAACGCTAACAATGTGAATGTAGTTGCCGTTAAAGTGTATATTTTAGCGCGAGATATTTTACCTGATCGAAAGTACACAAATAATAATGTTTATCAGCTTGGGGATATTAGTTTTGATGCTGGTGGTGATAACTTCCGTCGCTTGCTATTTAGCTCAACGGTTTCCCTTAATAATGCGAGGACAAATTCATGGTAAAACGTCAACTTAATTTACTTTCTCCAATATGTCAGCCCAAAAAACAAAGGGGGGTCGTATTAATTGTTTCATTGGTTTTTCTTATCGCATTAACTGCTGTGGCAGCCGCTATGATGCAAAATACATCAACTGACATGAAAATGGCGGGCGCCAGTCAGGAAAAACTTATAGCTACTCAAGAAACCCTGAGTGAAATGGATGAAATTATTCACAACCAAGTAAGAAAGGTGGATGGTACCAATAATTTTACTTCAGCCTTACCCTTATTTCCAATAAATCCTACAGTGAATGAACCCGGCATTACCACTGCGACAATCGCTATCGTAAATCCATTAAATTTAATTGCTGATTGTCCGCACACAGGCTCAGCCTCTTCAGTGCAAGTTTTCAAATGCAATGTGTTAAACGTGACTGTTTCTCGTAAATATGGTCGCACGAATAATAGTACTGTTCTGGTAAATGCTGGAATTGCACAACAACTCATTAACGGGACCAACTAAAATGAAAAAGTTAGCATTTATTAGTTTTTTATCACTGTTTTCGTTTTGTTCCTTCAGTGAAGATATTGAATTATACATAGGTAATAATTCACAACAATCTAACGCCAAACCTCAAGTATTACTCATTTTAGACACATCCGGAAGTATGGGAGATTATCAAACAATTAAAAATGTTTATGACCCTTCAAAAACTTATGCATATCAAAACAATTTTAGTGATAGAGCGTCTAGTCACATATATTATGGCAAAGGTTCAGTGATTGACCTTCCCCTTGTAGATGATGTTAATGAAAATCGTCGGTTTATAGCAGGAATAAATAGTTGTAAAACGGCAATAGACAAGTTGAATACCATAGGTTTTTATACCGGAAGAATAAGGGATTATACTTTTCAGGGAAATACAGGGAGTTGGGAGGAAATATCAGGAGTTACAGGTGAAAATATTTCGGTTATTGATTGTCAAGATGATGTTTTTATTGATGTTGATAATTTAACGAATGGAGATCCAGTTACACAAAATACAAATACTAACATTCTTGTAAATGGTGCCTTAGTTTCACTATCAAGCGCATCCGGTTATCCCATAGACGGTAAAGGAACTCTCGATACACCTATTTATTATGATAGTAATGTGAGTAATTCTAATGCGGATTGGTCGGGCCAAGTTGTGACACTCTACAGTGATAACTACTTACGTTGGGAGCAAGGCACTAAATTTATGAACGGCTCTAATATAGGTACTACTACCGTTGAGCGAATAGATATTGCTAAACCAACTATTGTTAATTTGATTAATTCAGTACCTTCGGTAGACTTTGGTTTGCAGGTTTATAATGCAAATAGTAATAGCGATTCGTCGACGCCATTGGGGAATCATGGTGGTAGAGTAGTCTTTGGTATACAAGATATGACCACAGATGCTAGGTCAACGTTAGAAACTATGGTAAATACAGATTTAATCCCCTCTGGGAGTACACCTTTATGTGAAAGTTTGTATGAAGCAGCCCAGTATTTTGGTGGGAAATCGGTGCACTGGGGCAATAAAGATACGGACAGAAGCTCTAGTTATGGAAGAGGCTACAAGCATTTAAAAGATAGTCCCCCATATGACTCTTCTGTTATTGTTTCGTCAAGTTATGTTTCTCCGTATAAAGGTTGTAGTAATGAAATTTTTGCTATTTTAATTACTGATGGACAACCGACTAACGACAATGCTGCTAACTCGTTAATTAAGACCTTAACTGGTTTAACGTCAATATCTGGTAATCATTTAACGGAACTTGCGCGCTATATGCACACAGAAGATCTAAATGCTAATTTAGCGGGCGATCAAATTGCAACATTATTTACGGTAGGTTTTAGCTCTGGGTCATCTGGAGCCACAACATTATTAAGAGATGCAGCAACTGCTGGTGGTGGAGAATACTACGATGCTACAGATCCAACTAAATTAGGCGCTAAACTCCAGCAGGCACTTAGCACCATTTTAGAAATTAATACCACATTTACTACACCCTCTGTTGCCTCAAACAGTGTTGATAGAACAGAAACACTGGATTCGGCATATTATGGCATGTTCATACCAGCCAACGGTGCTCGCTGGCAAGGAAATCTAAAAAAATTAAAAGTGACAAATAAAGTTCAGGTTGACCGTAATGGTACTGCTGCCATTGATGTTACGGGTAGTATTTTATCTAGTGCGTCAACATTTTGGTCTACATCCCCAACTCCTGATGGTAATGATGTTAAACAAGGTGGCGTTGTTGAGATGCTTAGCGCAAAAACGAGTCGAAATATTTTTAGTGATATTGGTAGTAACCCTACCATAATTCCTATTGACTTAGACATTGCGACGACAAAGTATGGCGGTCAGGAAGCTTTAGCCTCAGCATTAGGTGTTTCAGGAGAGGACGTAGATGATTACTTTAATTGGGCGCTAGGTATTGATGTTGATGATGATGATAATGATGCGAGCATTGTCGATATTCGCCCTGATGTATTTGGTGACCCATTACATTTCAAACCTCTGGTTATTAATTATGGAGGAAGTGTGTCGACACCAGATATTAGAATATTAGTCGGTACTAACAGCGGTGTTTTACATATGTTTAAAGATAGCGGCAACACTGTTGATGAATCTTGGGCATTTATGCCGAATAGATTTTTTTCTCAAATTAAAACGCTAAAAGATAACCTGCCTTCATCAAGTAAATTATATGGAATTGATGGGAAAGCTACCGTACATATAGAGGATGTTAATGGTGATGGAACAGTAGATTCCTCTGAAGATAAAGTGTGGGTGTTTTTTGGTTTAAGACGTGGTGGCAGCGCATACTACGCTCTTGACGTAACGAACAAAGACACGCCTAAATTACTATGGGAAATAGAAGCAGGAACAGGTGATTTTGAAGAGCTTGGCCAATCTTGGTCTCCACCACGTGTTGGATACTCAAAATTGAATGTTGTTGATGGTATTCCAAAACCAGTATTAATATTTGGTGCTGGTTATGATATCTCAAAAGACGCGTCTGGTGCTCCTGCATTTGATGCTGAAGACAGCCTAGGCAAAGGTGTTTATATGGTAGACGCTGAAACAGGAGCATTATTATGGAGTTTAACGCCTGCTGAAACATCTTCTATAAATACACAATTCACGGGAGTTATGGACAGTATACCTTCAAGAATAAGTGTACTCGATAGCGATTCTGATGGATTAATAGATCGTATATATATGGGAGATACAGGAGGTAATGTTTGGCGAGTTGATATGCCTGGCGCTAATCCATTTGATAGCACACCTTGGACGGTATTTAAATTAGCAGAACTTGGAGGTTTTACGAATGATACTGACAGACGTTTCTTTAGTGAGCCATCAATTGTTAGGACATTCATTACTGATACATTTAAAACGGAAATTCTTGATGAAGAGGGTAATGGAACGGGAGAGTTTAGTGTTACTAGTCAAGAAAAACCCTACGATGCCATTTTGATTGGCAGTGGGGATAGGTCATCACCAACAAATACAGAGACCTCAGATAAATTCTTTATGATTAAAGATGAAAATATAACGACAGAGTCTTATATAGTTGGTGCACAAACACCTGCAGCTGTAATTCCTTCAGTTATAACAGCTGGAGATTTGTACAATTTCACAGAAAACCCGTTTGGACAGTTTATTGCTCCACTTTCGTCAACAGAAAAAGCATCGCTTGAAAGTCTTGAAATAGCTGTGAGTTTAAAATCAGGTTGGTATTATGATTTCTCAACTCCGGGAGAAAAGGGCACAGCTGAAGCCATTGCTATAAATGGAGTCGCATATTTTACTTCATTTGTACCGGGATCAAATGGGGCTAACAGTTGCTCTTTAATAGATGGTTCTGGATTTTTATACGCAATTGATTTATATAAAGGGAAGACCGTTTATAATTGGCGTAAAGCATTTACAACCGTGGGTATGCCAGATACACCAACGTTAATTGTAACGACTGATCCCGCGACCATTACTGATCCAGAAGATGATCCTGAATACCCGCAACTAGGGGTTGATGAGGCAACTATTAAATTATTAACCGGAGGACAAGTTGTTGATTTAGATTTGTCACTAACTACATCCCAAGGTTATCTCTATATTGAGGAGAATCCATAATGAAAAATTTAACAAGATTTAAAGGTTTTACATTAGCTGAGTTGATGATTACGGTTGCCATTGTAGGAATTCTTTCTGCTGTTGCTTATCCGTCTTATACCAGTTATGTCTCCAAATCGAATAGGGGTGAATCACAAAGAGAGTTAGCGAAAATTGCAGTATTACAAGAGCAATATTTTATTGATAATCGAACGTACTCCGATGACTTGGAACTATTAGGATTTTCAGCTGATCCGTACATTACGAGTTCTGGTAATTATAGTATTAGTAGTGTTATTGGTTCGTTTGGTGGCGTTTCAGGCGTCACTTTTACATTAACAGCAACGGCATTAAGTACTCAATTAACTCAAGATACTGATTGTACAACGATAACAATAAATGAGAAGGGAGAAAAATCAGGTGAATCTACTACATGTTGGGGAGATTAAAGTGATTAAAATATCTTTGATTACAATATTGTGCATGTTTTTTCTACCAAATACTTCTGCTTTGGCGAAAAAGGATAAACTTAACACTTTAAGCCATGTTGATCTAAAGTGCTATACCGAGGTCCTTGGTGGCGGTTTTATGATTTATCGTAACTATGATGTTCCAGTAGAGAATATGAAAAACTATCAAGCATTGCTGAAAAATACTAGTAATGCTGCCAGAAAAAATAATCAGTCAAAAGTTATTTATCGGGTGATTGAGTGTAAGGAAATTGATAAAAGATTTCGGGATAAAGCTGCAGCCGAGCTGGATAAATTAGAAGAAGGTATGGGCTAAATTAACTAGCTCTTATTGAAAAATTATTAATAGTTAACCTCATGAGTTTATATTTTTTCGGCGTGAGTATGTATTTGCAGAGTAATGAGAACTAGATACTATTCATGTTCATTGTTTTATGAAGTATTCTATATTTAAGTGCAAGTAATGAGGTTGTCATTTCTATCCTGATCTTTACCATCGTTGTCGGTATCGGCTGTAATATAACTTCGACCAGATGCAGAAACTACTATCCCTCTAGATTTATCACCATTTTCTCCTGGACAATAACTAAAAGGAGTTGTGACAGGAGTTGCTGATAAAGTGCCTGAGGGTGTGTAAATAAGACTATTTTGCGCATATTGTAATTTATCATTACTGTTAATTGCATCTTTGACTCTTATAATTGTGTCATTTTCGTCGTAATCACCATCATTATTATTATCAATAAATACACTAATTTTACTATGCCAGTTAGCGCTGCATTTTGGTGATAATGGGCATACAATAACGTTGTTCCCTGAATTTATAGCACCATTGCGTGCAGTGAGTATTAAGCGGTTTAACTCTGAAATTTCACTATCAACCCGTAAACTAACAGTAAACTCATTAATCTGTGGTAATGCGATTGTGGTTAGGATACCAACAATGGCGATTCCGATCATTAATTCGGGAATCGTAAATCCACTCTGTTTTTCACTCTTATATTCAAACATAAAATATCAGCCATACATAATATCTTCTGTTATTTATACCATTAATCAGTATGAACAACTAGTTATCATTAGGACCGAATTAACGACAAATTAGTATTTGACCACTGCGATTGGTATCTTGTGCTTGTTTCTTATTATAAACCGTTTTGTATGCACGGCCTGATGTTGAGACGACGATACCTCTTGTTTTATTTGAATGATCTTTAGGACAGTATTTAAATGTTGCATTACCTCCCCAAATAACGAGATGACCTGTCGGCCCATAAATGAGAGCGTTACGCTTTTTGCCATATTGTAATTTGTCGTCATTTTTAATGGCAGTTTTCACTTTGAGTATTATATCTCCGTTATCTGGTTCATAACGGCGATTCTTATTCAAATCACTAAATACACTTATTTTTCCTTGCCAGTCTTGAGTACATCTTTCGTCATCATTTAAAGGACAAATCGTGACGTATTGCTCATTATTAATGGCACTATTTCTAGCAAGTAATAACATGCGATGTAAGAGGGATATTTCATTATCAACACGCATACGAATGGTGAAGTTAGCGATACTAGGTACCGCAATTGTAATAAGGGAAATGAGTATAGCAACAGTGATCATGGTTTCAATTAATGAAAATCCATTTTTTCTAAAAGTTAAGTCAAACATAATAATAAGCCGTCCGCTGGCTAAATTTAATATGTGCTTAGTTATAGCTGTTAACTTTTCATTTACAAGTTTTTAATTTTTAATTAGTCGTAAATAGTTGGGATCGCTAATCGCTTATGTTGTGTTTTTTTATAAATATTAATAATAAGAGTCTGAATTTCTGATGTTATAGGTTTTCCTTCAAGAAAGTCATCTAACTGGTCATAACTCATTCCCAAAGCGTCTTCATCAGTTTTTCCAGGATCTAGTTCTTCTAAGTCTGCTGTTGGAGCTTTGTTTATCAATAAGTCTGGGGCGCCTAAATTTTCTGCTAATAATCTTACTTGGCGCTTTGATAAACCAAATAAAGGTGCTAAATCACAAGCACCGTCACCCCATTTAGTGAAGAACCCCGTAATGTTTTCTGCTGAATGATCTGTACCTAAAACAAGTGCACCAAGAATACCCGCTATATGATATTGCATGACCATTCGGCTACGTGCTTTCACATTGCCTTTAGAAAAGTCTATTTGTGCATCATTGGCTGATAAAATATTTGCTTGGCTTAAAGCGTTTATGGTTTCAGAATGTATACCATTTGCCGCATCAGCAATATTAGTTGTTAAGCAGTGCGTAGGTTGGATAAAGCTCAAAGCGAGTTGGGCATCGTCTTCATCTGCTTGAACACTGAAAGGAAGACGGACCGCGATAAATTGATAAGTTAATGCTGAATTTTCATTGGTATTTTGTTCTTCAATGTTTAGTTCGTTAATTGCAAGTTGCGCGAGACGGCCACAAGTAGAAGAGTCAACACCACCACTAATACCTAAAACTAAATTTTTCAGGCCAGATGTTTTAAGGGTGTTTTTGATAAAATCAACACGACGCTTGATCTCAAAGGTTACATCTATTTTCGGTAAAACCTTCATTTCTTTAATAATTAATTGCGGATCCATTCAGTTTCCTTTGAAAAATATTTGATATATGGGATATGATTATAGTGTACCGTATATAATTTATTTGAGTTAGAGCAAATATAGCACTTGGGTTTATTTCATATAGTTGTGTACAATTCAAAGTATACTTCGCGAACAATGGATAATAAAGATGAAAAAGATAGAAGCAATTATCAAACCTTTTAAAATGGATGATGTACGTGAAGCATTAAGCGAAATTGGGATCACTGGTATGACGGTTTCAGAGGTAAAAGGTTTTGGCCGACAAAAAGGGCACACTGAACTTTATCGTGGCGCTGAGTACATGGTAGATTTTTTACCTAAGGTCAAATTAGAGATTGTGGTTACCTCAGAACAAGTTGATCGTTGTGTGAATGCCATTATTGAAACTGCACAAACTGGAAAAATCGGTGACGGTAAAATTTTTATCACTGATGTTGAGCGTGTGATCCGAATACGGACAGGCGAAGAAGATGAAGCAGCTATTTAATTTCCTCGAAAATAGCACATAAAAAAGCCCACTTAGTCATTAACTAAGTGGGCTTTTTATGTTCGGTATGACGTGATCACATGGATGTGAACGAGCAACGATAATATCGATTATCGTGAAACAAAATCATTGTTAGGATAATTTGCTGCTAATACCTGCATAGCATTTGTTTTCAAATCCATTAAGCCCATTTTGTCGTAACATTCAATCATAACTTCTAACGCTTGCTCAACTTCTTGGCTTGGTGAAAAATATTCAACAATATATTTGCCACGGTTCGCTGCTGATGCCCAAGCATCTCGTTTCATATAAAAACGGGCTACTGATAATTCATAACTAGCTAGACGTGATTTAATGCCAATCATGCGTTGACGAGCATCAGCGGCATATTTACTTTGAGGTAGTTCAGTCAAAATCCTTTTTAAATCAGTGAAAGCTTCACGTGATGCACTAGGATCTCTATCTGAACGATCGATGCCGGCTATTTCCTGAAACATGTTTTCTTCAGTCGAAATATTGATTAATGCGCGCATGTAATATACATAATCAAGATTTACATGATCTGGGTTTAATCGCAAAAACCTATCGGCTAAGGCGATCCCTTGTGCTGCATTTCCGCTTTTGTAGTAAGCGTAAATTAAGTCTAGTTGTACCTGATGGGAAATAGGACCAAACGGGAAACGTGAGTCAATTGCAGATAAAAGTTGGATCGCTTTTTGATATAAACCACTATCAAGTGCTGTTCTCGCATCAGAGAACAATGCTTGCGCTGACCTGTCTGGAACTTTTTCAATATCGTTTTTATCTGATGATGAACACGCCGCTAGCCCTAATGAAAGCACTAGTATTATCATTTTTATTGTCAAATTTTGCATAGACTTTGGTATCACTACTTTGTTTAGTTAAAGGTATTAGTTAAATAAATATACGCCCTTTGTAAATTACTTAATGTAATTGATTTAGCAAAGAGGTAAAATAAACACTGGCATTCTAACCTAGCATACTTGCCTTGCACAGCGCTAATTCATAGTAAATTTATAGAGAGTTAAATAGAAAATTTAATGGCTGAAATAATTCAACATACAGATACGGTTCCTGAAACTTGTTTAGGTAAACGATTCGACCAAACATTAGCTGAGATGTTCCCTGAATATTCTCGTTCTCGCATAAAAGAATGGATCTTAGCAGGTCATGTTACTTCAAATGGCGCGGTTTTAATGATCCCACGAGAGAAAATGTTCGGTGGAGAACTTGTTAAAATATCGACTGAAGTTGAAGCCGATGTGCGATTTGAACCACAAGATATTCCTTTAAATATCGTTTATGAAGATGACGATATTATGGTTATTAACAAACCTACAGGTTTTGTTGTTCATCCTGGCGCTGGTAATCCAGATGGTACGGTACTGAATGCTTTATTGCATTACTGTCCGCAACTTGACGTTGTGCCACGAGCAGGTATCGTTCACAGATTAGATAAAGACACTACGGGTTTAATGGTTATTGCTAAAACAATAGCGGCACAAACTAATCTAGTAGATGCAATACAAGAGCGAGAAATCACACGTGAGTATGAAGCACTTGCTAACGGTGTGATGACAGCGGGTGGTGTTGTTGATGAACCAATTGGTCGTCATTCAACCAAAAGAACACATATGGCTGTGAATCCTTTTGGTCGTCCATCTGTAACTCACTATCGTGTAATGGAGAAATTCCGTTTACATACACGTTTAAGATTGCGTCTTGAAACAGGTCGTACTCATCAAATTCGTGTTCATATGTCGCATATTACTCACCCACTTATTGGTGATCCTAATTATGGCGGTCGCCCGCGTCCACCTAAAAATGCAACAGAAGAATTACGTGATGTTCTACGTACCTTTAAACGTCAAGCATTACATGCGGCAATGTTGTCATTGTTTCACCCAATTACCGGTGAAGAAATGACTTGGCATGCGCCAATTCCTGACGATATGGTTAATTTAACAAATATCTTACGTGAAGATTCACAACTTAATGAATCGGACATTTATTAATCGTCCTATTCATAAAGTAGAGTGGCCAGTACCCAATGTACTGGCTTTTACTACTACAAGACTCCATCCTCAAAACCACACCATATCTCAAACTTCTGAAATCAAACCTTATAGCGAATTTAATCTTGGCGAGCATGTCGGTGACAATCTAGAGCAAGTCGAAAGTAACAGAAAGCATTTATTAAATAATTTACCACCACATTCAAAAATCCAGTGGCTTGAACAAGTCCATGGTAATAAGGTTGTTACTCTAGATTCACATTCACTCATTCCTTTAGTTGCTGATGCAGCAATTACGCAGCAAAAGAATATTAGTCTCGCAGTGATGACAGCAGATTGCTTACCTATACTATTAACTGCCGCTGATGGTAGTGAAATTGCCGCTATTCATGGTGGTTGGAAACCATTAGCTAAAAATATTATTGCGAATACGGTTAATGGTATGTGTACACCAAATAAAAATATCATTGCTTGGTTAGGCCCATGTATCGGGAAAGCAGCTTTTGAAGTCGGTGAAGAAGTAAAGTTCGCTTTTGAGAAAAAATCAGAAAATTTTTCCTCGGCCTTTTCTGTTAGTCCTAAAAATCAGGTATCGACAAGTAATAAACTTAAAGTTAAATACTTAGCCAATTTAGCGATGATTGCCAAAATGCAATTAGAAACGCTTGGTGTAAATCAACTTCATCATTTAAATCATTGTACCTATTCGGATGAACAACAATATTTTTCTTACAGACGAGATAATGTTACTGGGCGAATGGCTTCGATAATTTGTCGAATTTAACTTTTATGCTTAATAAAGCGTTCAAAACTTATTTCAAATCAAACCTTTTACTTTCTGTCCTTGAAAACTTTGAGTTATATCCTTATCTATAGGATATAAACTAAATATAATTTTTTGCCAATTAGGAAAAATCGAATGCGTTTAGATAGATTAACTCAAGCATTTCAAGTGGCTATTTCAGATGCTCAGTCAATAGCCTTAGGACGAGACCATCAATTTATTGAGCCAGTGCATCTCATGCTCGCGTTATTAAATCAAAACGCTAGTAGCATCATTCCATTGTTGAAAAGTGCTGGCATTAACGTGCGCTCACTTCGTTCTAAAATCGAAACAGTGATTGATAAGCTTGCTCAGGTTTCTGGTACTGGCGGAGAAGTACAACTCTCCTCCGCAATGGGGAACTTACTTAATCTTTGTGATAAACATGCACAAAAATTAGGAGATAAATATATATCTTCCGATGTTTTTCTTCTTTCTGCAATTGAAGACACAGGGAAGTTAGGTCAAATATTAAAATCACTGGGTGCTAGCGAGCAACGTATTCAAGACGCGATATTGCATGTTCGTGGTGGTCAAAGTGTTGATGAACCTAATGCTGAAGATGTTCGTCAGGCATTAGATAAATATACAGTGAACCTTACTGAACTTGCTGAGCAAGGGAAATTAGATCCTGTTATTGGCCGAGATGAAGAAATTCGTCGTACGATACAAGTACTTCAACGTCGTACTAAAAATAATCCAGTGCTCATTGGCCAACCTGGCGTGGGTAAAACAGCAATTGCAGAAGGTTTAGCACAACGTATTATTAATCACGAAGTTCCAGAAGGTTTAAAAAGTAAACGTGTGTTGTCACTTGATATGGGATCTTTAGTTGCAGGCGCAAAATATAGAGGTGAATTTGAAGAACGTTTAAAAGCAGTCTTGAATGAACTAGCAAAAGAAGAAGGGCAGGTCATTTTATTTATTGATGAACTCCATACTATGGTGGGTGCTGGTAAATCTGATGGCGCAATGGATGCTGGAAACATGCTAAAACCTGCATTAGCACGTGGAGATTTACATTGTGTGGGAGCAACAACGCTTGATGAATATCGTCAATATATTGAAAAAGATGCAGCATTAGAACGTCGCTTTCAAAAAGTCTTAATTGAAGAACCCAGTGTTGAAGATACTATTGCTATTTTGCGTGGCTTGAAAGAACGTTACGAACTTCATCATAGTGTTGATATCACCGATCCTGCAATTGTTGCTGCGGCAACATTATCACATCGGTATATAAGCGATAGGCAGTTGCCCGATAAAGCCATTGATTTAATTGATGAAGCAGCTTCTAGTATTCGAATGCAGATAGATTCTAAGCCCGAAGGTTTAGATCGATTAGAGCGACGCATCATCCAGCTGAAATTAGAACAACGAGTATTAGTTAAAGAAGCTGATGATGCTTCAATCAAACGTTTGTCTTTGATCTCATTAGAAGTTGAAGAATGTCAAAAAAGCTTCGATGAGTTAGATGAAGTATGGAAAACGGAAAAAGCTGCACTTCACGGAACACAAGCAATAAAAACGGATTTAGAACAAGCTCGGCTTGATTTAGAAGCAGCAAGGCGTTTGGGTGATTTAAACCAAATGTCTGAATTACAATATGGCACAATACCAGAACTTGAAAAACAACTCGATTTAGCGAGTCAAGCTGAAATGCAAGAAATGACTTTATTAAGAAATAAAGTCACCGAAGTTGAGATTGCCGATGTACTGAGCAAAGCAACCGGTATTCCAGTCTCGAAAATGTTAGAAGAAGAGTGTAATAAGCTTTTGCAGATGGAAGACAATTTACATGAACGAGTTATTGGCCAAACTGAGGCGGTGATTAGCGTATCAAATGCGATTCGTCGTTCTCGAGCCGGACTTGCAGATCCTAGTCAACCTATAGGATCATTTTTATTCTTAGGCCCCACAGGTGTAGGCAAAACAGAATTAACAAAAGCGTTAGCCCATTATCTATTTGATAGTGAAGATGCCCTTATTCGTGTTGATATGTCTGAGTTTATGGAGAAACATTCAGTCTCACGATTAGTTGGTGCGCCCCCTGGTTATGTTGGCTATGAAGAAGGGGGATATTTAACTGAGGCAGTTAGGCGTAAACCA
>Ga0233426_10000675_pt1 | contig 35155 bp, 36 predicted proteins | sample SI_118_April2016_6_FD_179875 | JGI IMG/M metagenome (GOLD analysis project Ga0233426, IMG submission 179875) | Seawater microbial communities from Saanich Inlet, British Columbia, Canada - SI_118_April2016_10_MG | ecosystem: Environmental > Aquatic > Marine > Inlet | place: Canada: British... | reverse complement strand
GGGGCGCGTTGCCTGCATCACAGGTGCCAGTTCTGGCATCGGTCGGCGCACGGCTATGACCTTGGCCGCAGCTGGGGCCTATGTGGTGGGGGTTGCCCGTCGCAAAGACGCGCTGGACAGTTTGCAGCGCGAGATCGGCGAAGGCTGTGCGACGGTTGTTGCGGATGTTGCGGATCGCCCTGGGATTGAGGCGATGGTGGCCGCTATATCAGCCCCCTTTGGTGCGCCTGATATTGTGGTGCATGCGGCGGGTGTGAACACGCGGCAGGCGGCGGATGATGTGACGCCCGAGGGCTGGGATCAAACGCTGGCGCTGAACTTGTCGGCACCGTTCTTTATATCCCAAGCGATGGTGCCTGCGATGAAGGCCAAGGGTTGGGGGCGCATCGTGAATTTTGCGTCCTTACAGACAACTCGCGCCTTTCCTGGTGGAATTGCATATGGGGCCAGCAAAGGTGGCGTCGCTCAATTGACGCGCGCGATGGCAGAGGCGTGGTCGGTTGATGGCATCACGGCCAATGCGATTGGACCGGGGTTCTTTCCGACCGAACTGACGGCGGCGGTGTTTGGTGATCCTGAACGTGCAGCGCGCAATGCGGTGCAAACCTGTGCAGGGCGCAATGGAACTATGGAAGATATGGACGGACCTTTGTTGTTTCTGTGCACTGACGCATCCAGCTATGTGACGGGGCAAGTGTTGATGGTCGACGGAGGGTTTACCGCGAAATGAAGGCTCTGGTTTATGATGGCGTGGAAACGCTTGGATTTAGGGATGTGCCTGACGCGGTTCCTGCGGTTGGCGAACATCTGATCCGTGTTGAAGCGGTTGGGATTTGCGGCTCTGATATGCACGCGTTCCTTGGGCATGATGCGCGCCGTCCTGCGCCACTTATCCTTGGGCATGAAGCGGCTGGTGTTATCGTTGGTGGTGACATGGCCGGGCGTCGTGTGACGGTGAACCCGCTCGTGACGTGCATGGACTGCCCTGCGTGCAAAGCGGGTCGTGAGAACCTGTGCCCGAAACGGCAGATCATTTCGATGATGCCGCGTGAAGGTGCGTTTGCGCAGTATATTGTGATGCCCGATAGCAATCTGGTGACGGTGCCGGACGATGTGCCGTTGGATAAGGCGGCATTGGCCGAGCCTTTGGCGGTAAGCTGGCACGCAGTGCGACTTGCGTTGGAAGCCCTACATCCGAGCATGGAAAAACATGCGCTGGTAATTGGTGGTGGCGCGATTGGTTTGGCGGCTGCTTTGGCATTGAAGGCGATGGGTGCGCAGGATGTGACCATTGCAGAACCGAACGCGGCGCGTCGTGCATATTTGAGCGATGTTTGCGGGCAGACTGCCGTGGCGCAAGCGAGCGGTGAATTTGCCATCGTAATTGACGCGGTTGGCTATGCAGCGACCCGAGCGGCGGCGTCTGCAAGCGCGCAGGCGGGTGGCGTGATTGCGCATGTTGGTCTGGGCGAGGACGACGGCGGGCTTGATGTGCGTCGAATGACCTTGCAAGAGATCACGTTTATCGGGACATACACGTATACCCCGCAAGATTTTCGCGATACGGCTGCCGCTATCTTTGACGGGCGTCTTGGCGCGCTGGATTGGACCGAGACACGCGCGTTGGCCGATGGCCAAGCGGCTTTTGCAGACTTACGGGCCGGCAAAGTTGCCGCGCCCAAGATCATTCTTGATCCATGGAATTAACTGAACAACGAACCGGACTTTAACAAAGGAACCCAGCCCATGAATATCGACAAGAAGATCGTAGACGATCTTGTCGCCAACGACGTTTCTTTCGTCACCACCGTGCCGTGCAAGCAGCTGGCGGGTGTGATCGAAGAAGTCGAAGCGCGCGATGAAATCTTCCACATCCCGTCCAACAAAGAAGACGAAGGCATGGGCCTGTGCGCTGGTGCGTTCATGGGTGGCAAACGCCCTGCGATCATCATGCAGAACACGGCGATCGGTGTGACTATCAACACGCTTGCGACGTTGACACAGTTCTACCGCATGCCTTTGCCGATGATCATTTCATATCGCGGCGAATTGCGTGAACCTGTTGCTTGCCAAGTTGAAATGGCTGTTCACACCAAGGCGCTTTTGGCGCAGTTGAACATCCCGACGTATCACTTCCATTGGCAGAAGGATGTCGAAGAATTCGACAACATCCTGAAGTACACATTCATGGCAAATAAACCTGTCGCGATCCTGACGGACGCGAACTTTTGGGGAGGCTACGGCGACCAATGATCCGTTCAGAAATCTTAAAAGAAATCGCCCCGATCCTTAACCCACATTTGGTGGTGTGTAACATCGGTCTTCCCAGCCAAGAGCTGCACATGATCGACGACAACGAGCGTAACTTCTACATGCTCGGCACAATGGGTCTGTCCTCTTCCATCGGTTTCGGCCTTGCACTGGCGCAAGACAAGCCTGTGATCTCTATCGATGGGGACGGTTCTGTTTTGACCAACCTCGGTACGCTGCCCACAATCGCGAACAACGCGACGGGCAACTACACGCTGTTGATCATCGACAACGGATCTTATGGATCCACCGGTGATCAGCCGACTTATGCAGGTATGAAGACGTCTTTGACGGCTGTTGCCAAAGCATGTGGTTGTGAGACTGTGATCGAAGTGCAGGACAAGGATCTTGGTCCTGTTCTACAAAGCGCAATCGATAGCGACGAGATGACGATCATCGTGTGCAAGTGTGACAGCGGCAACATCAAGCTGCCTGTTATCACGCTTGATCCTGTTGTGATCCGTCACCGCTTTATGGAAGCTGTGAAAGCATAATGACTTGGGCCGCCGCGCATATCCACTCTGCGAGTGATGCGCGGCGGCTTGCTAAGAAGCGCCTGCCTTGGATGATTTTTGACTATATCGACGGGGCGGCTGGCGAAGAAACGGGTGCGAAACGCAATCGCACAGCGATGGACGCGGCGACCTTGCGCCCCCGTATTCTGCGCGATGTGAGCGAACGTTCTCTTTCAACAACTTTATTTGGCAAACCTACGCAGCGCCCCTTTGGCATTGCGCCGATGGGCATGTGTAATTTGTCTGGCCCCGGTGCAGACCTGATGTTGGCGCGGTTGGCGGCAAAGTTTCAGGTGCCTCATGGGGTATCGACTGTGGCCTCAACTCCGATGGAAAAGATCATTGAGGTGGCCGAAGGTCATGCGTGGTTTCAGCTGTATTTTAGTGGTGATGGCGTTGGGACATTCAAGCTGGTCGAACGCGCCAAGGCGGCTGGCTATGAGACGCTGGTTCTGACGGCGGATGTGCCAGAAGTTGGACGTCGTCCGCGTGAATTGCGACATGGGTTCAAGATGCCGTTTCGCATTGGCCCCAAGCAGTTCATTGATTTTGCGCTGCATCCCCATTGGTCCCTGACATCGCTGTTTGCGGGTAAACCCCAGATGGCGAATTTCGAAATGGACGGCTATGATTTTGATCGCACCGAAAGCCGTGCGGCTGCGGATTGGGATACGCTGAAACGTCTGCGCGATGCGTGGGCTGGGAACCTTGTGGTGAAGGGCGTTCTGGATGTTGACGACGCGGTTGCACTGAAAGCGGCTGGTGTGGACGCGGTGCAAGTGTCGAGCCACGGTGCGCGCCAACTAGAGAGCGCGCCGTCGCCGTTTAGTTTGCTGCCTGCGATGCGCGCGGCGCTTGGGCCAGAGTACCCGATCTTTTTTGACAGTGGATTACGTTCGGGCGAGGATGTGTTGAAAGCGTTGCACGCGGGTGCAAGCTATGCGTTTTTCGGGCGTTCCTTGCAGTTCGCGATTGCGGCTGGTGGTGAAGCGGGACTTGCCAAAATGTGGGACGTTTGGAGCGATGAGTTGAGCATTGCGATGGCCCAAACTGGGCTTACGCGTCTTGGGGTAGATGACCTGTCTTGACGTAGATCAAGCAGCCCTTGTCTGACCACGGTGTGTGGCGCGATAAATGCGGGCTACGGATCCATGTTCCTTCTGGGTAGTCGCCGTTTTCATCTTGGAACGTGCCCTCGATCACATAGATTTCTTCGCCACCCCAATGCGCGTGACCATTGAATTTAGTCCCTGCTGCCCAATGCACCAAAGCGACGTTTTCAGACGCGGCAGAATGTAGGGGGAGCACTGTCAGACCTTCAACCGCACCTTGGCGGAAAGGCGTGTTGCGGGTGTCGATGGTAACAGGATCAAGATCGTCCGCATCAAATTGGTGTAGCTTCACCAAGATACGACAGCCGTTTTTTGTAAATGGTTTGTGGCTGGTGCCAATCGGGTTGCGCACGTATGTACCCGCTGGATAATCACCGCTCTCGTCAGAGAAGACGCCCTCCAACACGAGGTATTCTTCGCCACCATCATGGCTGTGCGCGTCGAAATAAGACCCCGGTGCGAATTCAACAATTGTGGTGGCGCGCGCGACTTCATCGCCGATACGATCCAGCATCATGCGTTTCACGCCATTGGATGGAGACGCGACCCAGTCGTAATCAGCAGGGCGAACAACGACTTGTTCGGAAAAATCAGCATTGATGCGCATGGTGTGTCCTTTTTAGAGTCCGACAGACATGGGGTGTTACGCGTGTACATACAAGTAAAGACAACGTGTTATATTGCGGGCGTCACAGGTTGGCGCAACACCGTTCGCAGCTTTTCCGGGGCGGATTTTCTGGGGTCGCTTAAGTAGATTTCATGGTGCTTTCCGTTCCAAGTAAGGCCATGCGCAGGCATGTATTCTTTGTGTAAGCGCGCTAGCGTCGGACCTTCTTCGCTGAAGGGACCGAGGTGCAATATCTGCACTGACTTCCCTTCTTCAAGGGCCTCGAACCGCAGTGTCTCTGGTGGTGTTCCCAACTTGGAGGATGCCTTGTCTAGGCTTTGGGTAAACATGTCATGCGTGATCCATTCGGGGACCATAATCATCAAGGTCCACTGCCATTCATCTTTGCGATTTTCGGTGTATGCGGTCATGTCGTTTGCCCACCAAAGCCCCTCTAAAGGGGGGACAACATAGTCCTGTTTGAGCGTGATTTTTGACATGAATTTCAATCCGTAACTGATCGGAAAAAGCCAACTGCAGGCATTTGTGTAGGCTTGGTTACCGGGCGGGCCTGCGCCATCGATCATCACAAAATTCATTTTCGGGATATCAACGACAACGAAGTCTTTTTGCGACGGCGCATAAAGGGCCTTGAGGGTTTTCTTAAAATCGATCTTGGCCACAAGCAGTCCTAATCGTTTCAGGGACGAAGGGAGCGTAGCGCCATTTGAGCGGTAACTGGGAGGCGAGTCAAACCTTACGAAATTGATAGAAAATTCACCTTTTTGTTGGAGAAGTCTGGTTCTGGAACTTTCGTTGGGTGCGCGCATTGCTTGGATTTAGGGTATTTTTACGTCTCGTGATGACGGTCTGTGCAATCTCGTTTGGTACCAACTTGACTGCGGCGTGCGCTGAAAAGCAAATGTTTGAACGGATTCAGGAGCTTGCGAAACCTGCGTTTCTGCAAGGTGGGTTCGTCGCAAATAATGGTCGGCGTGACCTTCGTTCCGCGTTGGGGCACTTTGAGCCTAGCACGTTACAGAATGAACTTGCGCGACATAATCTGTCTGCTCACGCATCGCTTCTAAATGAAGTTGTCGCGGGACTTTTGGTGATCGGACATACGGGCCAAGGTGGGTCGACGTCACTGACTTGGTTTGATGTGCACAAGGTTGAACTTATTCTGGCTGAGCTGTGCAAATCCGAAAATGGTGTTGATGGGTTGAACGAAAAATCGCTGCCCCAACGTTTGCTTAAGAAGCTTTCAGGGACTTTGAACAACTGGCTTGGGGAAAGCGTGGCGCAAGAGGGTCAGTCTTTTTCTCTTTTGCTATTTTTCTTTATTTTTGCATCGCTACTGACATGCTTGATCGTTGGTGTATTCAAAATATATGCGGTGTTGTTTTCTTTTATTGCGAACCGAAAAACTTGTAAAATCCCTGCAGTGGTTGATATCCAAGGCCTTGAATTCCACGGGCATCTTTCCATCCTTGGCATGCGGGGATCGCGGTTTATTCCTGCTGATGCCAAATGCAGTGGCGACCTTATGGCAACGCTTAAACAACAAACGAAACTACCGGCCGTTCATATCAAAATAAGAGGGTTTTCGTTTGAGGTGAAATTGCACTTCGCCACAAGTAGTTCATTGGTGACGTTGTTTGTCGATCATTTAGATCGCAATACCCTTAGCCGATTGTTTCGCTATTCGCTGACACCGATTCAGTTTCACCCAAAAACGATCATTAAATCCAACATGCGCACCATCAATCCAAACTTTGTTTGATGTGGACCCCAGAAATGAAAAAGCCCCCGCCCTGTAAACAAGGCGAGGTTAGTAGGTGCCGTGAAGTCAGGACACAGGCACCGGCGGTGTTCGTAAAAACTGTATGTGTTCGCTAGATAGGCTTGTCGGCCATCTCTGAACGGATCTGCTGGCGCAGCACGTCTATTGGCACGGTCTTGCCATCGCGCTTGAAGCTCCAATAGGTCCAGCCATTGCAGCTGGGTGCGCCTTCAAGGGCGGCACCAACCTGATGGATTGATCCTTTGACATCATCACCAATCAACGTGCCATCGGCGCGCACCTTGGCTTTGTGACGGTTGTTCATGGAGTAGAGGTTTTCACCAGGGCGCAGCATGCCGCGTTCGACCAGCTGGCCAAAGGGAACACGTGGTTCTGCGCGCTTGGATGTAGAAACCTGCAACGCTTCGCGATCAAATTTGCGAACCGCTTTGATGCGCTTTTCAGCAACCTTGCGATAGGCTTCTTCGCGCTCAATACCGATGTATTCACGGCCCAGCATTTTTGCGACTGCACCTGTGGTGCCCGTTCCAAAGAAGGGATCAAGAACCACATCGCCCGGATTTGTCGATCCAACAATAATGCGGTGCAACAGGCTTTCGGGTTTTTGTGTCGGATGTGCCTTATCGCCGTGCTCGTCCTTAAGACGTTCGTGGCCTGTGCAGATCGGTAGCACCCAGTCAGAGCGCATTTGAATGCCCTCGTTCAAGGATTTCAGTGCTTCGTAATTAAAGGTGTATTTCGCACCCTCGGATTTGGAGGCCCAGATCATCGTTTCATGTGCGTTGGTAAAACGCTTACCACGAAAGTTTGGCATCGGGTTCGACTTGCGCCAAACCACATCATTCAGGATCCAATAGCCTTCGTTTTGCAACGCAGACCCAACCCGAAAGATGTTGTGATAAGAGCCGATTACCCAGATAGCCCCGTTGGGTTTGAGCAATCGGCGCGCCGCTTTGAGCCAGCCTTGGGTAAACTTGTCATAAACGGCGAATGAAGAAAATTGGTCCCAATGATCATCAACCGCATCAACGCGAGAGTTATCGGGGCGGTGCAGATCACCTTTGAGCTGCAGGTTATAGGGAGGGTCGGCAAAAATCAGATCAACTGAGTTTTCCGGCAGGCTGTTCATTACGTCGATGCAGTCGCCAGATTGAATCGTGTTTATCGGCAGCGTGGCCGAAGCCTGCGCCTTAGTTTTTACTGTCATATCTTGCCTCATATACTGGCGCTTTTGCGCTCTGTGGTTGAGGACCAATGTGAGTCAAACCTGATTCGGGGTCAATTTATTTTTCTAAACAATAGGTTAGTTATTTTTCTTGATACAACATGTTGTGTACGGGTTTGAATGAACGTCTATGGTGTGGGGTTACCCCCAGTTTTTGCAGTGCGTCTTTGTGGCTTTTTGACGGATAACCGGCGTTCGTTTCCCAGCCATACCCAGGGTAGTGTTGCGCCAAATCCCACATGACATAATCTCGACAAATTTTGGCCACAATTGAGGCAGCCGAAATCGAAACAGAACGTGCGTCCCCCTTCACAATCGCCTCGGATGAGCCGGTCAAACCACGCGGGATCATGTTTCCATCTATCAAAAGGTGGTCGGGACGTTGTTTTAGGCCAGCAACCGCGCGCTCCATCGCCAAATGTGAGGCGCGCAGGATGTTTAGATCGTCAATTTCTTCGACGCTGGCATGTGCAATGCTGACATCTGCACAAAGTAAGAGTTCATCGTGAAGGGCTTGGCGCTTTTTTGCGCTTAGTTTTTTGCTATCGTTCAGGCCATCGGGGATGTTTGCGGGATCAAGAATAACCGCTGCCGCCGTCACAGGGCCTGCAAGCGGTCCGCGCCCGACTTCATCTAAGCCTGCAACCAAATGCAGTCCGCGCAACTGCGCGGCGGTTTCAAAGGAATAGTCGGGGCCAAGCAGGGTCATTGGGTTTCGTTCCCTTAAAGAGGTGTCGCCCCTCCATAGAAAAAGCGCGCAGTCATGTCCAACTGCGCGCCTTCCCTTGTGTGCGCTGCCCCCCCGGGGGGAGGCGGCGCGCTGCCCAACTTTGGTTAATGACGGCCACGGTGGTGACGTGGGCCATGTGGGTGGCGATGACCGTGGCCATTGCCATGACGGTGCCATTCATTTGCACGACGGTTGTTATGGCTGAACTGGCGGTGGTTGTTGTGTCCGCGATGCGCGCGGTGCCCTTCGTTGCGACGATGGTTGTTGTGCGCACGTTGTTGTTTGTGGCTGCGCTGGGGTTGAACATATTGCTTTTGTGGATGCGATTTCTTTTTGAAGCCGCCATTGTTGTCGATTGCTTTGCCAATAATCGCGAGGGCCACGAAGCCCGCGATCGTCGCGGCAAGGGGATCAACAGTGTTTTGGGTGCGATGCTGAACCTGTGGGGCGCGGCGGTATTCACCGGCTTGGGCCATGGTGGAAGAGATGCCTGTGATCGTAAGAGCGGCGGCGATGATCGTTGAGATAAACGTACGGTGCATGTTTTGATCCTGACTTGGTTGGTGCCTGCCAGTGATTGGCGGGCTTGATGGGATCAACTTGGGTTCAGCCCCCATTGGCAGGCAATATCATCGGATTGTTATCCAATAACCTTGGTTCGAACGCCCAATGTTATTGAAAAACATTCAGGTTGGGCGCATTTAGGGTGGCATGAAACACAACATCACATTTTTCGCCGCCGCCGCGTTTCTGGCTGTTTTTGCCAGTGCCGCCGCTGCTGACTGTACTGCGGTTTATAAAGCCAAGCAGGACAACCCTTTGCGTTTGGAGCACAGTTCGATGACAGTTTCTGAGCCGTGCACGATCTCAGATGTGACACCCAAGGTCGAAGCAGAATTGGCGTCAAAAGGCTGGACTTTGCTCAAGGTTTTGTCAGTCTCTGAAAATTAAGCGGGAGATTGGCAATGCAAGACGAGACAGCCACAGCAGCGGATGCGCGCAGAACAGGAAACAGGATCGTCGTCATTGGTTTGGCGGCGATCGTTGGTATTTTTTTATGGCTGCGGTCATTCTGTTTGCGAACCTGCCGGATGCGAACGCGTTCAACTTGCGGGTGGAACAGATATTTATTGAGAATGATGACCTGACGAGTCAATCCGAGATCAAGTTACTTGAGATTTTGGCACAATCAGGCACGTCGTTTTCCGAGACCCTGGCATCATATCGATTTGTTATTTTCGTGTTGTTGATTTTTGCAACGTCCTTGTTGATCGCCGCCGTTGTGTTCCTTGTCATGTTGATCGTGTTGAACCGTCGTATGGCCCAGATCGAGCGGTCTGGGATTCAAGTGTCCTCGCTTTTGATCTCGCGTGAAGAGAAGACGGTTTATCTGAATAATATGGGGTTCAAGTTGACCGATGCGGCGATGGAAACGTTGTCGGTATTGGCAGAGGCCCGCATGGATGATGATGTGATGACAGGTGTTGAGATTGAAGCTGTTATCTCTGGGCGTAAAACTGTGGATTGCGAAGAGGCCGCTGGGGCCACGCGGATCAAGCGTTTGCGCGATGGTTTGGGCAATCAGATGGTGAGTGAATTGCTGGTGAAGAATATTGCACGTAAGGGTTACATGCTGGCGATTGATAAAGACGTGATCAAGGTACTTTAGCGTTTTCGGATCGCTAGGGCGATCCGATCGACTGGGTGTTTCACCCCCAGACCCCCGAGGATATTTTTCGAGAGAGGAAGCGCTTTGGCCTGCGCTAAAGTTGCGAATGACTCGCAATTTGGCTGGGGGGGGGTTCCCATATAAAGTGTATGGATAGACGAACTTTTAATACCAGCCTCATCGGCGGTGCATTTGCTGCTGCCCTTCCTTTACCTTGTATTGCAGCGGCTGCGAAGCCTGCGACGGGTCCGTTGTATGCGTGGGCAGTTGCGATTGCGCGTGCGCAGAACCGGGCATCGCCTGCGTTATTGGCGCAGCAGTTACATATTTCACAAGCTGCGGCGTCGGAGTTGTATGCGAGCATGATTGCCAATGGTGCAATTCGCGCGCCCTTGTTTGGCGGCATGGCGCGTGCTGCGCAGCCGTTGTTCAAGAGTAGTCAGTTGGCGGGTATTGAGGCTAAGCTGGGGAAGTCTGCGAGCACCAAGTTGAAGGATATGAAGCGCGCGTTTGATAAGGTTGTTGAAGAGGATGCGCCCGAAGTGGACGCATCCGAGGATCAAGCGACTTGATCTAGATTTCGCGCTATGACGAGGCGTTGGACGTCGCTGGTGCCCTCGTAGATTTGGCAGATGCGCACATCGCGGTAGATGCGCTCAACTTGGTAATCCGACAGATAACCGTAGCCACCATGGGTTTGGATTGCGTCGGAGCAGACTTTTTCCGCGATCTCGGACGCGAAGAGTTTAGCCATTGAGGCCTCGTTCAGGCACGGGATACCTGCTTCTTTTAGGGATGCTGCGTGTAGGACCATTTGGCGTGCGGCTTCGACTTGGGTCGCCATGTCGGCCAAACGGAAACCGACGGCTTGGTGGTTGGTGATTGGGGTGCCGAATGCTGTGCGCTCAGCCGCGTAATCGCGTGCGACTTTAAGGGCGGAGCGTGCCATGCCGACGGCCTGCGCGGCGATGCCGATGCGGCCGCCTTCCAGATTTGCGAGTGCGATTTTGTAGCCCTGACCTTCTTCGCCGAGCAGGTTTTCAGCAGGTACACGCATGTCTGTGAACGCGAGTTGGCATGTGTCAGTGCAGTTCAGACCGAGCTTGTCTTCGACGCGCACGACCTCGTAGCCGGGGGTGTCTGTTTCGACGATGAAGGCGCTGATGCCACGTTTGCCAGCGGCTTTGTCGGTGACCGCGAAGATGATGATCATTTGGCCGTTCTTGCCGGATGTAATGAACTGCTTTGCCCCGTTGAGGACATAGTGATCGCGGTCGCGGACTGCGGTGGTTTTGAGGTTGGACGCGTCTGATCCGGCTTGGGGTTCAGTTAACGCGAAACCGCCGATCCATTCGCCGCTTGCCAGTTTGGGTAGGTATTTCTGTTTCTGTGCTTCGGTTCCGTATTTCAGGATTGGGACGCAACCGACCGAGCTGTGCACAGACAGGATCGTGGACACAGGTCCGTCGCCTGCTGCGATTTCTTCCAACGCTAAGGCGTAAGCCACCACACCTGTGTCAGAGCCGCCGTATTCGTCGGGAACCAGCATACCCATCAGGCCGAGCTCGCCCATTTGGGTTAGTTCGGTGCGTGGGAATGAACAGGATTTGTCGCGCTCGGCGGCTTTGGGCCAAAGCACCTCTTGGGCGAACTGGCGTGTCATATCGCGGATGGCTTCTTGGGTTTCGTCTAAGATCATTGCATCATCTCCAATGCGACTGCTGTGGCTTCGCCGCCGCCAATGCAGACCGAGGCGATGCCGCGTTTCATGTCCCGTGCTTGTAGTGCGCCGATCAGGGTTACCATAATTCGTGCAGCAGAGGCACCGATGGGGTGACCCAATGCGCATGCGCCGCCGTGGACGTTAACCTTGTCGTGGGGTAGATCAAGCGCATGCATCGCGGCCATGGGGACGACGGCGAAGGCTTCGTTAATTTCGAACAGGTCCACGTCTTTGAGCGCCCAACCCGTTTTCTCGGACAGCTTGGTCAGCGATCCGATGGGGGCTGTCGGGAACAGGCCGGGTTTGTCGCCATAGCTGGTGTGTGCGACCATGCGGGTGAGGGGAGTAAGGCCGCGTTTTTCTGCTTCGGAGGCGCGCATCATCACCATCGCGGCAGCACCGTCAGAGATGGAGGAGGAGTTGGCTGCCGTCACCGTGCCGTCCTTGCGAAACGCGGGGCGCAGGTTGCGGATTTTGTCGCGCTTGGCTTTGGCGGGCTGTTCGTCGGTGGTGATTAGACTGTCTTCGCGACGGTTTTGAACAGTGACAGGCGTGACCTCGCCATCGAAGTGGCCACCGTCGATGGTGGCGACTGCACGGTCCAAAGAGGCGATGGCGTAGTCGTCCTGCGCGTCGCGCGTGAACTGATACGTTTCGGCGCAATCTTCTGCGAAGGTGCCCATCAAGCGACCTTTGTCATAGGCGTCTTCTAGCCCGTCAAAGAACATGTGGTCCTTCATTTCGGTGTGGCCCATGCGCAGACCTGCGCGCGCTTTGGGCAGCAAGTAGGGCGCGTTGGACATGCTTTCCATGCCGCCCGCGACGATCACATCGGCAGAGCCAGCGTAGAGCATATCATGTGCGTACATCGCGGCCTTCATGCCAGAGCCACACATCTTGTTCAGCGTTGTGCAGGTCGCGCTGAGGGGAAGGCCCGCGCCTAATGCGGCTTGGCGTGCGGGGGCTTGGCCTTGGCCCGCGCTTAGGACGTTGCCGAATGCGACTTCCTCGATGGCGTCGGGTGTAAGGCCTGCACGTTCAACTGCGGCCTTGATTGCGGCAGCGCCGAGCGTGGCGGCGGATGTGTTTGCAAAATCGCCCTCGAACCCGCCCATGGGGGTGCGTGCGATGGAAACGATGACGATAGGGTCTGTTGCGGACATGGATTATGCTCCCTTGTGTTGCGCTTAGGGTAGACCAAAGACGGGTGGTAAACTATGCTGAAAGCTGACAATTATTGTGATCCATTTTGCCATGACTGAAACTTTCATCTCGAATGCCTTTGTTAGCGAAGCGCTCGAGTGCGCGCGCCGTGGGGGTGTGGATATTGCGCGACTGTTGGACGATGCGCAGATTAATGCGCCGGGGGGCGGGCAGGTGCTGCCAGAGGCGTTTGGTCGGCTGTGGTTGGGGATCGCGGATGCGATGAACGACGAATTTTTCGGGAACGCAGCGCGGCCTATGCTACCTGGAAGTTTTGCTTTGATGGGTCATGCAGTGCGTAGCGCGCCGACGGTTGAAGTCGCTTTGCGTCGTGCTTTGCGGTTTTTGAGGGTGGCGATTGATGAGCCGTATGGGACGTTAAGTGTGACTGCTGGACGGGCGCAGATTACTCTGCATGATACACAAAGTGATCGCAGTGCGTTTGCGTATCGCACGTTCTGGGTGATCTTGCATGGGCTGACCTGTTGGCTGGCGCGTGCGCGTATTCCTTTGCACGCGCTGGATTTTACCTGCCAAGAACCGCGTCACGGGGACGACTACCACCAGTTCTTTGGTGCGCCTGTGACGTTTAATGCAAAGCATGGGGCACTGTCATTTGATGCGCGCTATTTGCGCCGTCCTGTGGATCGCAGTGAGGCCGCGTTGAAGCGTTTCTTGCGTGCGTCTCCGGGGATTTTTCTGACGGGGTACAAGTATGATGAGGGTGCTTTGGGCGTTGTCATGGATCTGCTGAAAGCGCGTGATCCTTTGGAGTGGCCTGCGTTTCCCGCGCTGGCGAAAGAGCTGGGAATGAGCGCGCCAACGTTGCGCCGACAGCTCGCGCAGCAAGGACATAGTTATCGCGGTATGAAATCTGATTTGCGGCGGGATCGTGCGCAGGCATTGTTGCGGGAGACTGGGTTGTCTGTCGCGGATATATCGCATCGGCTTGGGTACGCTGAACCCAGTGCCTTTTTCAGAGCCTTCAAGGGATGGACCGATCAAACGCCAGACGCGTGGCGGCAAAGTTAGCGACATATCTTGTCGTGTTTAGGCCAGAGCATTGCCGTCTAGCCTTAGAACCTGTTCAGTAACACGTGGGAGAATTGCTATGAAATCGCATTACAGAGTTGTCGTTATTGGTGGGGGCGTCGTTGGCACCTCGGTTCTATATCACTTGGCCAAGATGGGTTGGTCGGATGTGTGTTTGATCGAACGCTCTGTTCTGACGGCTGGATCTTCGTGGCATGCGGCGGGGGGTATTCATGCGCTGAATGCAGACCCTAACATTGCGCAATTGCAGGCTTATACGATTGATCTGCTTTCTGAGATTGAAAAGGAAAGCGGCCAGAACATTGGCCTTCACATGACAGGTGGCCTGACAATGGCAGGCACGCCGGATCGTTGGGAATGGTTGCAATCTGCCTATCGCACATTCCAATCCATTGGGATTGAGGATTGTCGTCTGGTCACGGTGGAAGAGGCGGTTGCGCTGAACCCGATCATGTCTGGTGAGGGTTTGCTTGGCGGCATGTGGGCGGATCGCGAGGGGTATGTTGATACCACTGGAACTGTCCACGCCTACGCGGGTGCTGCCAAGAAACGCGGGGCCGAGGTGATCGAACACAACCGCGTTCTGGAGCTGAACCAGACGCTAAGCGGCTGGGAGGTTGTGACTGAGAAGGGTACGATTTCGTGCGAGCATGTTGTGAATGCGGCTGGCCTTTGGGCCAAGCAAGTGGGTCGTATGGCGGGTATCGAATTGCCTGTGTCTCCGCTGAACCACCACTACCTTGTGTCTGATAAGATCCCGAAATTGGAAGAGTTGGATTTCGAGGTTCCCATGACTGTGGACCTCGAGGGCTTTACCTACATGCGCCAAGATCAGAAGGGTCTGTTGCTGGGGATTTACGAGGTGGATCATCAACACTGGATGATGGACGGCGCACCTTGGGAATACGGGTTTGAGCTGCAAAAGGAAGACACGGATCGTATTGAAAAAGAGCTGATCATGGGGTTTGAACGCTATCCTGATCTGCAAAATGTGGGCGTCAAAACATGGGTGAACGGTGCTTTCACCTTCTCGCCTGATGGCAATCCTTTGGTGGGGCCTGTTCCGGGCAAACGTGGGTATTGGACGGCCTGTGCTGTGATGGCAGGCTTCTTGCAGGGGGGCGGTGTTGGCAAATCGCTGGCGGAATGGATCATCAATGGCGAGCCTGAGGCGGACGTCTACGGCATGGACGTTGCGCGCTATGGCGTCTGGGCAGAGAACAAACAATACATCAAAGAGACGACGGGCCAGTTCTACACGCGCCGTTTCGTGATGACCTATCCGAACGAACAACTGCCAGCGGGGCGGCCTTTGAAAATGGCGCCTGCGTATAGCGACATGACGGAAGCGGGATGCCAGTGGGGGCAAAGCTGGGACCTTGAAGTGCCGCTCTATTTCGGTGGCAAAGGGTTTGAGGAAACGCCATCGCTGAAGCGTTCCAACGCGTTTGATATTGTTGCTGCGGAGTGCAAAGCGGTGCGTCAAAACGTCGGTCTTTTGGACATTTCTGGCTTCTCGCGCTTTGAAGTATCTGGCGAGGGGGCAGAGGCGTGGTTGAACACCATTTTTGCGACGAAATTGCCCAAGGCGGGTCGTTCGCGTCTGGCGGTTGCGCTGGGCGAGGATGGTCGCTTGAAGGGTGATCTGACGTTGTTCAACTGGGGCGATGGCACGTATTGGATCATGGGCAGCTATTATCTGCGCCGTTGGCACATGCGTTGGTTTGATGACCACATGGGTACGGACGTGCAGGTGCGTGATTTGGGCGATGAGATGTGTGGTTTCTCGCTATCCGGACCGAACGCGCGCAAGGTTATTGAAAAGCTAAGCGATGGTCCTGTCGGTGAATTGCCCTTCATGGGGTGTGGTGCGTTTGATATCGGAATGTTGCGCTGCAAAGTTGGGCGCATGTCGGTCACGGGTGAGCTGGGTTATGAAATCCATTGCCGCATGGGCGATCACATCACGCTGCGCAAAACGCTGCTGGCAGCGGGGGCTGACGCCGGGATCAAAGAGATTGGTTTCAACGCGATGCTAAGCCTGCGTTTAGAGAAATCCTATGGCATTTGGTCGGCGGAATTTACCCAAGGCTACACGCCTGCGATGACGGCGATGGATCGTTGGATTGATTTTGACAAAGCGGGTTTTGTGGGTCGCGATGCGGCGATTGCAGAGCGTGAAGGCAATGGGCCTGCGCAGGTTCAAGTGACCTTGGAAGTTGACGCCGAAGGCGCGGATGCGAGCGGGTACGAACCGATTTGGCAAAACGGCAAGAAGGTCGGTTTTGTGACCTCTGGCGGATACGGGCACACGTTGGGCAAGTCCTATGCGATGGGTTTGGTTGATATCGGTGCCGCTGCGGAAGGAACTGATCTAAGCGTGCACATTGTGGGTGTTGAACGGGGCGCGACGGTCATTGCGCCCTCGCCCTACGATCCAAAGGGCAAAGCGATGCGGGCGTGACGGGGGACGACTAACTTCCGTGCAGGTCTGACAGTTTTTCTGCAGCTGTTTTCAAAGTTGCAAGAAACTGGACCAAGTTTGCAGCGGAATGACGTTGGTCAGGTGCGTGTACGGAGAGTGTGGCGATCAGGCGACCAGCGTTGTCGTTCACGGGAACAGCGAGCGCGGACATGCCGGACATGAATTCTTGGTCATCCTGAGAATACCCGCGTTCGCGCGTGTCAGAGAGTTCTTTGCGCAGGGCAGTTGGTGTGGTGATCGTTTGTTCGGTCAGCGCGTCCAAGGGCATGGAACTGAGAACCGCCTCTAGCGTGCGTTCGCGCAGGGTGGAGAGGTACATCTTGCCGCTGGCTGTGCAATGAAACGGAACTTGCGTGCCAATGGGAAGCTGGATGCGCAGGGGCCATTTGGTTTCGACGCGATCCAGATAGGTCATGCCTTCGCAATCAGGCGTGGCCAGATTGCAGGTTTCGCCGATCTCTTCCGCAACGGCCTTGAGGATCGCAAGACGGCCTGTGCGCAGGCGTTCGGACGACATTGTGTGCACAGCGATCTGGCGCAGACGTGGACCGGGGCCATAGGAACGGCCGTCTAGGTCACGCTGTAGAAAACCCTCCGCCTCTGCAGTTTGCAAAAGGCGATGGATCGTTGGTTTGGGAAGTCCCAAAGCGTCGGCAAGTTGCATCGGCTTGAGGGGTGTTCCGGCCTTTGCGATCTCTTCCACCAATAGCAAGAGGCGCAGGTTCGTAGGAATCTGCGTCTCTTGTTCGGATTTGAGATCGTCGGGCATTAACGGTTACCTGTTTGGCACAAGAAAGAGCGCCAGTTCTGGGATCAAAGCAACCATGATCCAAACAGAGATCAGCGCCACTAGGTACATCGTTGAATACCGCAGGAGCCTGAAATACGGAACCCCCGTCACGCCAGATGCGACATAGAGGTTCAAACCGTAGGGTGGTGTGATGAAGCCAATAGAGGCACCCACGAGGAAGATCACCGCGAAGTGGACGGGATCAACGCCCACACTTGCCGCGATAGGCGCCAAGATTGGGGCCAGAATGATCGTCACTGGTAGGGATTCAAGAACCATGCCAGCGACGAAAACAATCGCCATCGCTGTGAACAGGATGGGATAGTAGCCACCCATGCTGGTTACGAAGCCGCCAATAACTTCTTGGGCTCCAAGTAGTGACAGGATCTGTTGCATCACAACCGACACCGCGATCAGCGGTGCCAAGATACCCGAGATCTGTGCAGAGCGCACAACAACCGATGGGATGTCTTTCAGGGTAAAGCCTTCAACAACGAACATTGAACTGATCGAACGATCCTCGATTGGTGTGTCCGAATCTGTGCCCATCAGTTTGTTCAGCGGATAGCTGGTCAAAGCGACGATGATACCAAAGCCAACTGTCACACCAGCGGCTTCTGTGGGTGAAAATTTACCTGTGTAAATTCCCCAAAGAACCAGACCAATCGCGAAGAAGCCGAGCCATGCGCCAATTGCTGTTTTCAAAACACGCTTGAACGACAGAGCGATCAAGATGCCCCAACCGTTGATAGAGCAAACGATGAAACACGTTGCCATCATGGCAAACACCATCAAGGATCCCGGGACGATACCCGCGATGAAGAGTTCCGAGATGGGAAGGTTCATCAAGAAGCCATAGACGATGAAGATGATCGACGGTGGGATAATGATACCCACGGTTCCGCCCGCCGCAGCAGTCGCTGCCGAGAAGCGTTCGTCATAGCCGCCTTTGACCATTTCAGGATGCAGCATCGAACCGATGGTGGCTGTCGTTGCCGAGTTCGATCCAGAAATAGCAGCGAACAAACCACACGCGCCGATGGCTGCCATTGCCAGTCCACCACGGATCCAGCCAAGGCAGGAATACGCAAAATCCGACAATCGTTTGGCGATACCTGATTTGTTGATCAGGTCACCTGTCAGAATGAACAGTGGCATCGCAAGCAATGCAAAACCGTCCTTGAAGACGTTCAGCAGTTCGCCGCCTGTGTTGTCGAGCGTGAGGTCAATGACAAAACTACAGCCGACGACCCAATAGAAGATCACCAGCAAAACAGGTGTTCCCATCATAAACAGGAACGTGCAGGCCAGCGAGATAATCGTAATCCAAGTTGAATCAACCATTATACATCCCCTCCGATAACAGCTTGTTTGATCAGGGGTTCGCCTGATTTGTATTTGGAGAAATCTTCAACCACGTTTTCAAGCGCGCGTGTGGCGAGCAACATGAAGCATACGGGCATGGTCACAACGAACCACCAACGCATGATGTCATCTGTGCCAAGAACGATGGCGAAGTTGTCGTAGGTATTTACAGTTCCGCGCGACATTGTTGTCACGAGGATGACGCAGAAAATCAGCCACAGAACGTTGTCGAACGTAAGCCAGAACAGCTGGCCCTTGGGGCCGAACTTGGTGCGGAATTCGGAAAAGCTAAGGTGTGTGCGCAGGCGAATGTTAAACGTCGCGCCGAACCAAGCCATGATCATGAAGAGCAGGGGTGGAATGGTCGTGGACCAAGGCACCTGCACAGAAAAGACAAAGCGTTGGATCACGCCAATAAAGATGATCGCGGCCATGATGATGTAGCAGTAGATCACGATTGTTCGTTCGGGTGTGCGTTCGAACAGGATCAGGATGATCGGGCCAAAGACGACAAGAATGGCCAGCGTACCTGCGGTCAGCGTAAGAAGAAGGTCGTTTATGCCCGGCAAGAACGCAGCGAGCATTCCAAGCAGCAACAAAACGGAAATAATCGGATGCGTGATCTTTGTGACCGAATACCCAAGGCGTTCCTCAAGGCGCTCAGCAAAACGTTCGCGATAATAGAACAGGATCGCACCGATGATTGTCAGGGGTCCGAACACGAACCAAGCGGCTTCGGAACGATACGCCTGAACAACTTTGAAATTGATATCGCCACTCAGCGTTGCGCTGACGATTGTGACCATGTCTGACCAGATAGACATCTGGCACCCTCCCCTATGAATTGCGTGATCCCACTATGCCGCATTTTTGCGGTCTGGGAATAAAAAAGCCGGCCCAAAACCCTTTGGACCGGCTCGTTTTTAACTAAAGCCAGTTGGGGCTTATGCTTTCCACCAGCGACGTGGCTCAACGTTCTCAGGAAGCGTATCTTCGTCGATCTCGCGTGAGATGTTGTAGATGTCCTGATATGTGTCCTGACCGCCGGACCATCCGTTAAGACGCTCGCGCCACTCTTCCCACAACTGTGGTTGGAACTCAGGTGAGCACATTTCTTCGGCTTTGCGCTTTTCTTCTTTGGAGAGGAATGCGTTACGCACGTTGTTCTTCGCGAAGATAGTGTCTGGAAGGATTGGATCAGAAACACCAACCGTTTTAACCAAAGCTGCTTCGTTTGCTGCCTGAACGTGTGTCTGCGCCCAGTAGGAGCTTTCCATGACAACGTCCTGCAGTTCGCCGGATAGACCGTCAAACACGCCTGCGTTCATCGCTGTGTGCTCTGTGCCGCAGAAGAAGTCGAGATAGACAGACTGGGAAACAACAGGGCTCATGTTCGCATACGCAACCGCAGATGCCCAAGTTTCCGCACCGTCGATCAGACCCGTCTTAAGCGCGTCGAGTGTTTCTTCCCACGCAACTGGAACTGGGTTCAGGTTCATCGCTGTCATGGCGATACGGCCAAGCTGAGTACCTGTTACACGGTTCTTTGTGCCAGCAAGCTGCTCAACAGACGTAACTGTTTCTTTGTCCTGCCACTTGAGACCCAACTGGATGCCGCGAAGTTCAGCATGTGAGAACAAGAACTTTAGGCCGTGACGCTTTTCATAGGGGTCACGCAGCAAGCGCTGTGAATCTGGGTGGTAGAGAAAGTGATACTGGTCCGCGCGATTACGGAACTGGTATGCATAATCCAGAACGTTAAGGTACGGCGCGCCGCCCGCAGAGTTCTGTGTGGAGGCCGCATAGATGTCTACGATGCCCTGCTGACACTTTTCTACGCAAGAAACCTGACCACAGATCTGGTTGTCGCCGATGAATTCTACGCGAATCTCACCGTCTGAACGTGATTCTAGGTCACGTGCAAATTCCAACGCGCCAGCGCGTTCGATCAAAAGGTTGCGTGCGTTAAAGCCCGCCGCGCCAAACTTAAGCGTGTGCTTAGGCTCTTTTGCAAAGCGCTTTTCATATGTGGATTCTGCCGCAGATGCCAAGTTTCCAAGGCTCATTGCGCCACCGAAGGCACCAGCCGCCATAAGCGTGGAGCTCATGCCGTATTGACCCGCGACCTTGAACAGGTCCCGACGTGTCAGGTGGTTGATTTTGTTACTTGTGCTCATAGCTATCTCCCGGTTTGCTAATTAATGAGACGTTTTGTTTCAAAAAAAGGCTAGCTTACAATTTGTATTCTGCCTAGAGTTTTTTTAACATTGTACGAAAAGGGGCACGTCGTGGAGGCAGATTATATCGTTGTGGGGGCTGGCTCGGCTGGCTGTGTACTCGCAAACCGCCTTAGCGCTGACCCTAAGAACCGCGTTATTTTGTTGGAAGCGGGTGGTAAGGATTCTAACCCTTGGATCCATATTCCCGTTGGATATTTCAAGACCATCCATAATCCTAAAGTGGATTGGTGCTATAAAACCGAACCCGATGCGGGTTTGAACGGTCGCTCTATAGAATGGCCGCGCGGCAAGGTTTTGGGTGGGTCTTCGTCTTTGAACGGTCTGCTTTACGTGCGTGGACAGCCCCAAGATTACGATCGTTGGCGCCAAATGGGCAATGTTGGCTGGTCCTGGGATGATGTGCTTCCGCTCTTTAAGCGCTCTGAAAATAATGAACGCGGCGCGGATGAGTTCCACAATGACAGTGGCGAGTTGTCAGTGTCTAACATGCGCATCCAACGCCCCATTACGGATGCATGGATAGAGGCCGCTCAGGCCGCTGGTTACAAGTTCAACGCCGATTACAATGGTAAGGATCAAGAGGGCGTTAGCTTCTTCCAACTGACGGCAAAAAATGGTTTGCGCTGCTCTTCCGCTGCTGCCTTTCTGCGACCTGCGAAAAAGCGCGAGAACCTGACCATCATCACCCATGCGCAGGCGCAAAACATTGTGATTGAGGGCAAGCGCGCCACAGGTGTGCGCTACAAGGATCGCGCTGGAAACATTCAAATCGTCAAAGCCCGCAAAGAGATCGTTATTTCAGGTGGTGCGATCAATTCGCCGCAACTTTTGATGCTGTCTGGCATTGGCGATCCAGCGCAGCTTGCCGAACACGGGATTGAGGTCGTCGCACCCTTGAAAGGTGTCGGCAAAAATATGCAGGACCACCTGCAAGCGCGCCTTGTCTATAAGTGTAACGAACCGACGCTGAATAACGAAGTCGGTTCGCTGTTTGGTCAGGCCAAGATTGGCCTGAAATACATCACGTCGCGTTCTGGTCCGATGACCATGGCCGCCAGCCTTGCGACAGGTTTCTTGAAAACGCGCGACGATCTGGAAACGCCCGATATTCAGTTCCACGTTCAGCCTTTGTCAGCCGAAAATCCTGGAAAAGGTGCTGATAAATTCGCGGCCTTCACCATGTCGGTCTGCCAATTGCGCCCTGAATCCAAAGGCGAAATCAAACTCGCAAGCGCCGATCCTATGGCCTACCCGAAGATCCATGCGAACTACCTGTCTACCGAGACGGATTGCAGAACGGCCGTCGCGGGCGTCAACATTGCACGCCGCATCGCGCGCCAAGAGCCGCTCGCTGCGAAGATCTCCGAAGAGTTCCGCCCTCACGCGTCCCTTGATATCGACAACTATGACGAAACACTGGATTGGGTGCGGGGCAACACCGCGTCGATTTATCACCCGACAGGCACGTGTAAAATGGGTCACGACGCGATGTCGGTTGTTGACGATAAACTGCGCGTGCATGGGATAGACGGCCTGCGCGTTGCGGACTGTTCCATCATGCCAGAGATTGTCAGCGGCAACACCAACGCCCCCGCAATCATGATCGGCGAAAAGGCGAGCGATCTGATCCTCAACGGCTAACCCTTGCGCATGACGGTCGCTCGGATAAGTAACGCGTGAACCGTAGTTTGTGTGTAGAAAGCCGTCGTATGATTGCCAGCCTGATGATGTATGCCCGCCCTGAACTTGAGGAGGCGAATGCACGATTTTGGACCCTTATCCGCGCAGAACTACACGCGCAGGGCATTGATAGCCCAGAACACCTTTCCAACGATGCAAATGCGTTTGATGTTTGGGAAAACCCTGATCTGATCGTCAGCCAAACCTGCGGTATGCCTTATCGCATATGGTTACAGGACAAGGTGCAATTGGTTGGAACGCCTGATTATGGCATGCAAGATTGCCCCGCAGGCTACTACCGCAGCCCGTTGGTCGTGCGCACCGATGATCCGTGCGTTGATTTGGCTGATTTCAAAGGTGCGCGTTTGGCTTATAATGCGCGCCATTCCCAATCTGGCTTTGCTTCTGTCCATGCTCATGCGGCAGCCAGCGGTTTCTGGTTTGAAAACCAACTTGAAACAGGTTCTCACAACCGCTCCGCCGCTGCTGTCGCAGATAGCCGTGCAGATATTGCGGCGCTCGACGGTGTCACGTGGGGCCTGATCCAAAGGTTCGAATCCTTTGCCAACAAATTGCGTGTGCTTGAGTGGACTGCGCCGACCCCGGCCTTGCCCTTGATCACATCCTTGGACCAAGACCCAGATGCGATATTTACAGCGGTCTCAAATGCAATCGATGCGCTAACATCCGATGACAAAACGGCCCTCGGCATCAAATCCCTTATCAAAATCCCGAAAGACGCCTACGTTGCAGTGCCAAACCCACCGCACACCGATCTGCGCCACCCCAATGAAAAGGCCTGACCCATGACACACCCCAAAACAATGCGCGCAATGGTAACGATGGGCCATGGTGGTTTGGATCAAATCGAACTGCATGAAAATTGGCCAACACCAGACCCCAAAGCAGACGAAGTGCTCGTTAAAGTTGGCGCATGCGGGCTAAACAACACGGACGTAAATACGCGCGTTGGTTGGTACTCCAAGGCTGTGACCGAGGCGACCTCTGACGAGGGCTATGAAACAGTGAGCGATGAAGACCCATCATGGGGTGGAGCGCCAATAACCTTTCCGCGGATCCAAGGCGCAGACGCATGCGGGACGATTGTGGCAGTTGGTGCGGACGTAGATATCAAACGCATTGGCGAACGCATTATCACCGATAACTGGCTGCGCGATCCAAGCGATCTGTCAGACATCAACAAAACCGGCTACTTCGGTTCTGAACGCAACGGTGGGTTTGCCCAATTCACCACGATGCCCTCGCGCAACGCGCTTGCGATCAAGTCCGCGCTCACGGACGCAGAACTTGCGACCTTCTCCTGTTCGTACTCCACAGCAGAGGGCATGCTCACGCGGGCCAATGTTACGGAAAATGATACGGTTCTGGTCCCGGGTGCATCTGGCGGCGTCGGTGGCGCACTGGTTCAACTTGCCAAGCGTCGCGGTGCACGCGTCATTGCGATGGCATCTGAGGCAAAACACAAAGATGTTGCAGAACTTGGCCCAGACCTCATCATCGCACGCGCCCCAAAGAACCTGCGCAAAGCACTTGGCGCTGAAAAAATCACAGTGGTTGCTGACGTCGTTGGCGGCCCATACTGGTCCACGCTCATCGACATCATTGAACGCGGTGGTCGCTATACGTGTTCAGGCGCAATCGCTGGGCCCATGGTTGAACTCGATCTGCGTACATTTTACCTGCGCGACCTGACGTTCACTGGCTCAACGGTGATCGCGCCCGAAGTCATACCAAACTTGATCAGATACATCGAAACAGGTGCCATCAAACCAGCGCTTGCCGCAACCTATCCCTTGGATCAATTGCGCCAAGCCCAATCGGCTTTCGTTGAAAAGAAGCACACGGGAAATATCGTCGTAACCCCGTAACCGCTTCTCCTTTTTAAAATATCCCGGGTGAATTGGCCAAGGGCCAAGAGGGCAGCGCCCTAACTACCGTGGCAAAGGATTGCTCGCCTTGTTGTACGCGCGCCAATCCGTGATTTCTGGGTAGTACATATCGCGCCAACGCTGCACGCGCGGGTTCATGATCCGCTTCCAAAGGCGTGGATACAAAGCAGCCATTGTCATCACAGGATAGCCATAAGGAAGCTGTGGTGCATCAGCCTCAGTGTAATTCTGGAGCAATGGAAAACGACGATCAGGTTTGTAATGGTGATCCGAATGGCGCTGCAAATTGATCAGCAACCAGTTGGATGTTTTATGCGCCGCATTCCACGAATGACGCGGATGGACGTGTTCGTATTTCCCATCACCCAGATGTTTGCGGGTTAAACCGTAATGCTCGACGTAATTCACCAACTCTAACTGCCAAATTGCGACGAATGCTTGGAAAACAAACAGGGCAAGGCCGGCCCAACCCCCTAAGATGAGTGCCAAAACCAAGAACGTGCTTTGCAGCGCCCAATAGCGAAAGAACGGGTTGGATAGATCGCTCCATGGCAAATCTTTCCGTGCGAGCATCGCTTTCTCCGCACCAAAGGCCGAATGCCAGCTTTCATGCAAGACGCGTGGAAAGAAGCGATGGAACCCTTCGTTAAAACGCGCTGTCACTGTGTCACGCGGTGTTGCGACATAGCGATGGTGCACCAGCAAATGTTCGGACCGGAAATGCGAATAGAGAACCATCTCCAACAATATATCACCCAGCCAGCGTTCCCTCTTGTTCTTTTGGTGCATCAACTCGTGCGAATAGTTGATCCCGATCGTTCCTGTCGCGACACCGACGCTAAAAAACAGTCCAATTTTTTCCCAAGTGCCCAAGTGGTCGGCTTGGCCGGCGTAGTAAATCAATCCGAACAAAGTCAAAAACTGCACGGGCACCCACAGGCTTGTGACAAGCGTATACCATGTTAATTGATCTTCGCCCGTGTCCAAATCAACGTTCTCAAGATTGAGCCCGCTCACAAGATCAAGCGCTGTAAAAAGATACCAAGTCAGCACAGGAATGATCAGAACCCACCAACCACCTGCAAACGCGGCCAGCCATATCGCTGGGATCAGCAAAAATGAAATCCAGAACGGCAACGCACTTTGAAATTTCGCGGCAGTCTCAGAAGGGATCATCTGGTTTTGCTCCTTAGAGGTGTCTTGTTTTTTATTTTAGCCCCACCGGATGCCAAATCAAAGGCCTTGCGCATCACGGTCGGCAGATCGGAGGGGCGAAAGTCAGATTGCTCTACGAAACTGCCTACTTTTGCAGCACGATCCATCGGAACCAGTGCTGTTTTTACGACCAACCGTAGATGGAAATGTGTGAACGTGTGGCGCGCTTCTGCGTTCAAGGTTTTCCATTCGGCTTTGATCGGTGCAACATCTTGCGGATCGTCTTCGATCCATTCGCTACCTGGCCACCCTAACATTCCGCCCAGCAACCCTTTTTCGGGGCGCGTTTCCAAAAGATACGCGCCATCCACACGGCGCGCGACATAGGCGATACCGCGCCGGATAGGTTTGGGTTTTTTCGGGGTCTTTTTGGGCAGTTCCAGATGCGTGCCCGCAATACGCGCCTTGCAGGGTTCACGCCAAGGACAAATGCCGCAAGCGGGATTTTTGGGTGTGCAGATCGTCGCGCCTAAATCCATCACGGCTTGCGCGTAATCACCGGGGCGTGCGACAGGCGTCAAAGCCTGCGCTACCGTCATCAATTCAGGTTTTGCCGCAGGCAAAGGTGTGTGAATATCATAAAGTCGCGACATCACGCGTTCGACGTTTCCATCAAGCACCGTTTCGGGCAGATCGTAGGCAATCGACGAAATCGCAGCAGCTGTGTAGGGGCCGATACCGGGTAATTTTAAGAGTTCATCATGGGTGGTTGGGAAGACGCCACTATGTTCATCCGCGACCGCACGCGCGCATTTCAGCAAGTTACGCGCACGGGCGTAGTACCCAAGGCCAGCCCATTCACCCATAACGTCCGCGTCTTTGGCAGCGGCCAGATCAATGACTGTGGGCCAACGTTTGGTAAAACGCAGAAAGTATTCTTTCACCGCTGCAACAGTGGTTTGCTGCAACATCACTTCGCTCATCCAGATGCGATAGGGGTCAGGTAGCACGCCTGCGCGTCGATCCGCAGGGCTGATGCGCCACGGCATGGGCCGTGCGTTACGATCATACCACTCTAGAATAGCCAAGGGATCGACAGCATCACGCAATGTTTATACATCCATCTGTTCGGTTTTGCTGGCACGCAGCGCTTGGCACTCTAAGATAGCGGGAGCACACAAAATGCAAGGCAGGACAGATTCTATGGCGCCACGCCGCCCCCCTTCCAAAGGTTTCGCGCTCACATCGAGCCTTTTGACGCAGCGCATTCGCAAGGCGTCGGAATCGCGTGGCTTTGCGCAATCGCGTTTGTTGACGCATTGGGAAGAAGTTGTTGGCGATGATATCGCCAAAATCGCGCGGCCTGTGAATGTCAGCTATGGCCGCCAAGGGTTTGGCGCATCGCTGACGATCCTGACGACAGGATCGAATGCGCCGATGGTTGAAATGCAAAAGGAACAGATCCGCGCCAAGGTGAACGCCGTTTACGGCTATAACGCGATCAGTCGTGTGCGCATAACACAGACGGCCCCCACAGGATTTGCCGAAGGTCGGGCCGTGTTTGAGCGCGCTGTGACCCCTAAGAAAGCAGAACCCACCCCCGAAATCAAAGCAGCCGCCGCGCACTCTGCGGGCGGTGTAAAAAGCGATGACTTGCGCGTCGCCCTTGAACGGCTGGCGCAAAACGTATTAACAAAATCCCAAAATTGAGGAGAAGCCGAATGCTTCGCACCCTAGTCACTACCGCAGCAGCGGTTCTATTCAGCCTGAGCATGGCGACCGCGCAAGAGAGCGAAATTCAGGACATGATCATTGGCAATCCCGATGCGACTGTCGAAATTATCGAATACGCGTCCTTCACATGCCCACATTGCGCATCTTTTCATGCGGGTCCGTTTAAGGATCTTAAGAAGGACTACATCGACACCAACAAGGTGAAATTCGTGTATCGCGAAGTGTATTTTGATCGCTTCGGTCTTTGGGGTTCCATGATCGCACGTTGCGCTGGGCCTGATCGTTTCTTCGGCATGACCGATTTGCTGTATAAAGAGCAATCGCTTTGGTCGCGTGCGGGCGATCCTGCGGCAATCGTTGCGGAGTTGCGCAAGCTTGGCCTTAAGGGCGGCATGACCGATGAAATGCTGGATGCGTGTTTGGCTGATGCAGACAATGCACAGGCACTGGTCGCTTGGTATCAAGAGAATGCAGAGCGCGACAATATCCGTTCAACACCGTCTTTCTTGATCAACGGCGAGCCTTATTCCAACATGAACTACGCGGATTTTTCTGCGATCATCGACGAAAAACTGGCTGAATGAGCGCACCGCTCAAAGGGTTAAAAGTCGTCGAATTGGCGCGCATACTGGCTGGCCCTTGGGCTGGCCAGACTTTGTCTGACCTCGGCGCAGATGTGACCAAGGTCGAAGCCCCTGCGGGGGATGATACGCGCCGCTGGGGCCCACCGTTCATCGAGCGCGAGGGCGATACATCAGCTGCGTATTTCCATTCCTGCAATCGCGGCAAGAAATCTGTCACGATTGATTTTCGAACTGCGGAGGGTCAAGCGCAGCTGAAGGCGCTCTTGGCAGATGCAGATATATTGATTGAGAACTTCAAGGTTGGTGGTTTGGCCAAATACGGTCTGGACTACGCAACGTTGAAAGAAGAATTCCCCACGCTGATTTATTGCTCTGTCACTGGTTTTGGTCAGACGGGTCCCTACGCGCATCGCGCAGGGTATGATTTCATTATCCAAGGCATGTCCGGTTTGATGTCGATCACGGGTGAACCCGGCGGTCAGCCGCAAAAATCGGGCGTGGCAATCACGGATATTTTTACGGGTGTTTATGCGGTGTCGGGCATTCTGGCGGCTGTGTTTCAGCGTCATACAACGGGCAAGGGTCAGCACCTTGATATGTCTTTGCTGGATGTTGCTGCGTCGGTCACTGCGAACCAAGCGATGAACTATCTTGCGACGGGTGACGCGCCCGGCATGATGGGCAACGCGCATATGAACCTGACGCCCTATCAGGTGTTTGATTGCAGTGACGGCCATATCATTATCGCAACAGGAAATGACGCGCAGTACCAGCGTTTGTGTTTGTTGTTGGGGGTTGAGGCGATGGGCGTTGAGGCGCGTTTTGCGACGAATGCTGATCGTATTGGCAACCGAGATGAGATGACACGTTTGTTGACAGAGCGGACGTCATTGATGTCGAAGCTGGACTTGTTGGCCGCTTGTGAGGCGCATGGTGTGCCTGCTGGGCCGATCAATGACATGGGTGAAATGCTGAATGATCCCCAGATTAAAGCGCGTGGGATGCAGATTGAACTGGACGGGATCCCGTCTGTGCGGTCGCCTTTTGTGTTCTCAGATGCTGAATTAGACTTGGATCGACCTTCGCCGAAGTTGGGTGAAGATAATACATGATTTCGAATCGCTAATGCGATCCGACGTAAGCGAGGGGCCAGCCCCTCGCGCTCCCCGGGATATTTTGAAAAGGAGAAGCGGCAGGCTTGTCGCGGTTTGGCTTATCTGCCACTCAGGTTGGGCTGGCTGTTGAAAGGGCTTGGAACATGAATTTGGGTCTGTTTCTTCTGTGTTTGGCGTATGTTCTGAGTCAGTTTTACCGTGCGTTTTTAGCTGTTTTGACCGATGTACTGGGCGCTGATTTAGGTGCTACGCCTGATATGTTGGCGACGGCGTCAGGGCTTTGGTTCCTGTCCTTTGCGGCGATGCAAATTCCTGTTGGTTGGGCGCTGGACACACATGGGCCACGACGCACGACGGCACTTCTTTTGTTGCTTGGTGGCGCTGGCGGCGCTGCGGTGTTTGCGCTGGCGACGACGCCTATGCACATCAATATTGCGATGCTGTTGATCGGGATCGGCTGTGCGCCTGTGTTGATGGCGAGTTTCTTTGTGTTTGCACGCATGTATCCCGCGAAGATGTTTGCGACACTTGGAGCGATTATGATCGGGGTTGGATCGTTGGGGAACCTTGCGGGATCCGTTCCTTTGACATGGGCTGTGGATGTGTTTGGTTGGCGTGAGACGCTCTGGGCGCTGGCGGGTGTGACGGTCTTGATCGCGGTTGGTTTGTGGGTGGTTATCAAGGACCCGCCCGCGGTGGAGGGTGATCTTAAGGGGTCTGTGCTTGATCTATTCAAGATCCGTGCGCTTTGGTTCATCTTTCCGCTTATGTTGGTCTATTACGCCCCTGCCGGTGCGATGCGGGGGCTGTGGATAGGGCCCTATGTGACGGATGTGTTCGGCGGAAATGCTGGAATTGCGAGCCTGTGGATGGGGGTTGCGATGATTGTTGGAACCTTTGCCTACGGGCCTTTGGATCGCATCTTTGGCACGCGAAAGTGGGTGGCATTGGTTGGCAATACGATGGCGTGTCTGTTCGTTTTGCTTTTGGGGCTTGGCATCGCGCAAGGGTATTGGAGCGCGGTTGCGCTGTTCGCGGCGGCTGGTTTCTTTGGCGTGTCTTTTCCACTGCTCATGGCGCATGGGCGCGCGTTCGTGCCTGCGCATTTGGCGGGGCGTGGTGTGACCTTGATGAACCTGTTTGGTATCGGGGGCGTGGGCATCTGGCAGGTCATATCGGGGCGCATGCATGCGTCGCTTTCACCGAGCGCAGCCAATGTCGCGGATCCGTATCAGACGATCTTTCTGTTCTTCGCGGCCATGCTAGCCATTGGCGTTCTGATCTATGCCTTTAGCGAAGACCGTATCGATTAAAGTCACAGTTCGATCATCGTTGCCGCAGTGCAGCGCTTCGCCCCTTTTCCACAGGGAGCGATAGGCGTATAGCGGCTCCGTTGGTGCGCACATGCGCGTCATCACAACCCGTAGAGGAGAGACCCGATGGGGTATAAAGTCGTCGTCGTTGGCGCCACCGGTAACGTGGGCCGTGAAATTTTGAACATCCTGCATGAGCGCAAGTTCCCAGTGGATGAGCTGGCTGTATTGGCAAGCCGTAAATCCATGGGTACGGAAGTCAGCTTTGGTGAAAAAACGTTGAAGACGAAAGACGTAGACACGTTCGACTTTACGGGATGGGACATTGCGTTGTTCGCGGTTGGCTCTGACGCCACCAAGAAATACGCGCCTGTTGCTGCGAAATCTGGTTGTGTTGTGATCGATAACTCGTCGCTGTATCGCTATGATCCTGACGTGCCTTTGATTGTTCCCGAAGTGAACCCAGAAGCGATTCACGGGTATTCCAAGAAGAACATCATCGCGAATCCTAACTGTTCTACTGCGCAGATGGTTGTCGCACTAAAGCCCCTGCATGATCGCGCGCGCATCAAGCGTGTTGTTGTTAGCACGTACCAGTCCGTTTCTGGCGCTGGCAAAGGCGGCGCGGACGAGTTGTGGGATCAGACCAAGTCGATCTACAACCCGACGGATGACAAGCCACCAAAGCAGTTCACGAAGCAGATCGCCTTCAACGTGATCCCGCATATCGATGTGTTCCTTGATAGCGGTGAGACCAAAGAAGAATGGAAAATGGTCGCGGAAACCAAGAAGATCATTGATCCTTCGATCAAGGTCACGGCGACCTGTGTTCGTGTGCCTGTTTTCGTCGGCCACTCTGAATCGATCAACATCGAATTCGAAGACTTTCTGGACGAAGATGAAGCCCGCGATATTCTGCGTGAAGCGCCCGGTATCATGGTGATCGATAAGCGTGAAGATGGTGGCTACGTGACGCCCGTTGAGTGCGTCGGCGACTACGCGACCTTCATTTCGCGCATCCGTCAGGACAGCACGATTGATAACGGTCTGAACCTGTGGTGCGTGTCTGACAACTTGCGCAAGGGTGCCGCGTTGAACGCGGTGCAGATTGCAGAGACGCTGGGGAATAGGGTCCTTAAGAAGGGCTAACGGGATTGAACGTAATTTAGGAGAACCCCGTCTTTTCAGGCGGGGTTTTTCAATTCAAAGTGTCTTCGATTACCGCGATTTCAGCGCAACGCTTGATGTGGCCCGGCACTGCCAAAGCGGCGCACAAGAGTTCCATAGGCGAAGCCGAGTTCAGACGCTTTGCACAATCTGACCAACCGTTACGTCGTTCTGGGCAGCCATTTTCTGTGCTGCTTGAAGCATCACGTCTGGTAATTTCAGGGTCACGGTTTGCATCGACATCCGAAAGCGATGTCATGCCTTGGTAAAAAGTTGGTAAAGACGCCCTAAAACAACTCTGCCCGCAGCACTTCGCAGTCTGTGATCGTCACCACGCCGATGTGACGTTCGACAACTGCGAATGCGGCGTCTAGGAGTGTGTCCAGACGGTCGGGGCGGATGATGCAGATGACTTGGACCATGCCGTCGCCGCGGCCCACGCTGCCTTCGCGGGTCCATGCACCCGATTTACCGGAACCGCCGAACACGGGCAGGACGGAATAGCCTGTGACGTCCGCCTTTTCGATGGCAGCGGTTAGGCGGGACAGCATGATCTTTTCAATCGTGATTTCTACGCGTTTTGCTTTATGGGTTTGCATCTGGTCAGCCTCCGATCGCGGCAGTGGCAAGCGCGAGGTAGAGCGGGATGCCTAGGACTAGGTTGAAGGGGAACGTCACGCCTAGGGACAGCGTGAGGTAGATGGACGGGTTCGCCTCGGGTAGGGCCACGCGCATGGCGGCGGGCACGGCGATGTAGGAGGCGGAGGCGCTGAGCACCATGAGGAGTAGCGCAGAGCCAAGGGGGAGGCCGAGTAGGACGGCGGTACCTAGGCCGATCAGGCTGCCCAAGATGGGCATGATGATACCGAAGGCCAGCGCGCCTGCATCGAGCACGCCGCGTCCTTTGCGCAGGCCACGACCCGCGATGATGCCCATGTCGAGCAGGAACAGGCAGAGCACGCCTTTGAACGGTGCGATGACCAGTGGTGCGATCTCCTTTAGGCCTTCTTCGCCTGTGATCATGCCGATCAGGAATGCGCCGATCAGCAACACGATTGACCCATTGAGCATGATTTCACGCCATAGTCCGGGTTCCATCGTTCCGCCGCCTTTTGAACGCGTGACGAGCCAGAGCGCGGAGAGGATTGCGGGGGCTTCCATCGCGGCTGCGACAGCAACCATGTAGCCATCATATGCGATGCCTTGGCTTTCAAGGACCGACGTGGACGCGACGAAAGTCACGATGGAGATTGAGCCGTAGTGCCCCGAGACTGCGGCGGCGTCGAGCGCGCTGAGGCCGCTGAGCACGCGCAGAATTGCGTATGCGATAAGGGGGATAAGGGCGGAAAGGATCACGCCTGTTAGCAAGGTCAGGCCGAGGGTCAGATCGATTCCGTGATCGGCTAGGCTGACGCCACCTTTGAAGCCGATGGCGAACAAGAGGTAGAGCGACATGCCTTTGGCGATGGCTTCTGGAATGCTGAGATCGGATCGCACGAGTGCTGCAAACAGGCCAAGTACGAACGATAATACAATCGGCGTTACCAGTGTTTCAGCAGCGAGCGAAAAGATATCCATGAGCCATGTCCCTTTTTGCGGCACCTAAAATGCCGTTCAACTTTTAGTGATATTGGGGACGTTTAGCGGATTGAAAGATCAGAGGGTAGAAAATTCCCGAGTATTTGAGTCAAGACATTCCAAAGTGCCTTCGCCGATCTCTGTCCACAGGCCATGCAAGCTCAACATATCATTCTCGACAGCTTCCTTGATGAAGGGGAATGTCATCAGGTTTTCGAGGGACACCGCGACGGCCTCTTTCTCCAAAGCGGTCTGCATCGCGTCGCCCTCATGGGTCTTGCTGACACGCTCGTAACCGGGGCGTAAAATGTCCATCCAACGGCCTACAAAACTGGTGGATTTCTCAAGTTCTGGGGCCTTGCCTGTGCACATGTCCAGACAGCCTTGGATGCCACCGCAATTGGAATGGCCCAGTACGATAACATGGGCAACTTTCAGTGCAGTCACAGCATATTCAACCGCAGCTGAGGTGCCGTGATGATCGCCGTCAGGTGCATAAGCGGGGACGAGATTTGCGATGTTGCGATGGATGAAAAATTCACCCTGATCCGCGCCGAAGATGGACGTCACATGCACGCGGCTGTCACAGCATGAAATCACCATTGCTCGCGGGCGTTGACCTTCGCTGGCGAGACGTTTGTACCACGCGCGGTTCTCCGAATGGGTCGTTGCTTTCCAACCATGGTAGCGTTGAACAAGATAGCTTGGCAGCGGTTTTGCGTGGCTCATGTTTTGGTCCCATTCGTTCTTTGTCAGGCTGCGATACGCTGAATTTGAACGAATTTCGAGAGAAAAGAGTACAGGGCATCAACCTTTTGGGAAGGTCCAAGGCGCATACAACTTATGCCGTGGGGGCGAATTGGGGTGAAACCATGCAATCGATTACAACTTTAGCACCGATGGAACGTGTTCGGCTTGATCCGGACCGTCTTGAGGTTCTGTACACAAGACTTGGCGAGGACGGTGCTGACAATGTGCTGTGCCGTGCGATGGAGGAAATGGCGATCCGACTAAAGCAAAGTGAAAAACTTTATGGGGCAGGGGCATCTGGCGAATTGAGGAAGACTGTTCATTCGCTGATTTCCATCTCGGATCAAATTGGTTTGGACACGCTTGCCGATGTTGCCCGTGACGTTGTCACATGTATCGATTCTGGGGATTGGACTGCGCTTGGGGCAACGTTTGCCAGATTGATACGAACATCAGATCAATCCCTTACAGCGATCTGGGACTTGCAAGATGTTACGATTTGAAGGTTCGGGTTGGGCGAGAGTTAGCGCGCGCTGAATTCAACGCTTGCAGGGCAAGGTGAAGCAGATAGCTTGGTGGCAACCGAAATTTGTGAGAGCGCATCCATGTCCCTGACTTTTGCTTTGCAGACAGCACCTAGCATTCCCTTAACTTTGCTTTCTTGTGATGACTTAGGTCCGTGGTTGAGCGCGCAAACTGACAGAGTTCAAAATTGGGTCACTGCATCCGGTTTCACGGGTGCATTGGGTACATCGTTGGTTGTGCCAAATGAAACTGGTGGAATTGAGGGTGCGCTGGCTGGATTTGGCAGTGCGTCGACCCGTTTGCGAACCCGATTTGCTTTGGGTGCAGTGCGGGCATCTTTACCAGCGCAGACCTTCCATTTGGTTGATGAGCTAGATGGCGAAGTCCTGAGATGCGAACTGCTGGGGTGGCTGTTGTCAGGCTACACGTTTGATCGGTATCGCGAACAAAAAGTACCACATGCCCAGTTGAAATGCCCTGAAAATGTGGACGCGGCCATGCTTGAAGCGATTGCCGCGGGGGAAGCGCTGACGCGCAATCTGATCAACACGCCTGCATCTGATATGGGGCCACCTGATCTTGAAAATGCCGCGCGGGACCTCGCGACGGCGCATGGCGCTGATATTTCGGTGGTAGAGGGCCAAGCGCTTTTGGATCAGAATTTTCCGATGATCCATGCGGTTGGACGGGCGGCGTCACGCGCGCCGCGTTTGATTGATTTGAACTGGGGCACAGCTGGCCCCACGCTTACGCTTGTTGGGAAAGGGGTTTGTTTTGATACGGGTGGTTTGAACATCAAGCCCGGTGGTTCAA
>Ga0233426_10000671_pt1 | contig 35271 bp, 33 predicted proteins | sample SI_118_April2016_6_FD_179875 | JGI IMG/M metagenome (GOLD analysis project Ga0233426, IMG submission 179875) | Seawater microbial communities from Saanich Inlet, British Columbia, Canada - SI_118_April2016_10_MG | ecosystem: Environmental > Aquatic > Marine > Inlet | place: Canada: British... | reverse complement strand
CCAATACCGCCGAAACAGGTTACGGTTAGTTGTGTACCTCTAACTTCTTATGGCTTCCTTCAGACCCCACCGTTAGCCAGTGACGCCCTTGCCATTCAGATTATCTCCCCCTTAGTCGGGGTGATAAGGCATCTTTCAGCCTATCGGGTTTGCCAGCTTCGCTGGGCAAACAAAAAAGGTTGAGCAATAAAATATTTGCTCAACCTTTATAATTTTTAAAACCTGAATTTCTTATTACTGAATAATTAATTTTTAAGAGTTATTTTTTAAGAATGCTAAAAATTCATCTTCAGGCATTGGTTTAGCATAAAAGAAACCTTGAACTTCATCACATGCTTGAGATTTTAAATGTGCTTCTTGGTCTTGCTCTTCAATCCCTTCTGCAATGACTTTTAGGTTCATTTGTTTACCTAAATTAATAATGGTATCGGCAATAATTGATTGACCCGGTTTAGCAATATCTATGACAAAAGAACGATCGACTTTCAATCGATCTAACGGTAGCTTTTGAAGATAACTCAAAGAAGAATATCCCGTACCAAAATCATCTAAAGCAATACTAATACCTTCTGCTTTCACTTTATTTAATGCATCAATAACGACTTGTGGCTCATCCATTAGAATATTTTCAGTAATTTCGAGCTCTAATTTACTTGGGTTCACTTGATAGAGATTTATCGCGTCAATAATACTACTAACAAAGTTTTCTCTTTTAAACTGAGGGATAGAAACATTTACAGAGATACTAACATCAGCATACGACTGCTCTTCCAAGCTTTTAATTTGTTTGCAAGCTTGTTTGATAACCCAATCACCAATTTCGATAATAAGCCCTGAATATTCCGCAAGAGGAATAAAAACAGCAGGAGATATAAACTGCCCATCAGCAGTGCGCCAGCGTAATAACGCTTCAGCGCCAATCACTTTACCAGTATGCAAGTTCAATTGTGGCTGATACCAAAGTTCTAATCTATTCTCAGCAAAATCGGTACGCAACTGGCGAATCATACCTAATCGCCATAACGTTTTATATTCCATTTCTTGCTTATAATAAACGTAATGCTCTTGATTACTCTTCTTAGCAAGATTCAAAGCAATATTGACTTGGTTTAAAACCTTCACGCCACGAGATCCAGCATCACTTTTGTGACATAGACCAAAACAAGCATTAATAGGCAAGTGTTGTTCACCTGCAGAAAATGCTTGTTTAAATAAGTTATTTAAATTTTCAGGAGTTAGGCACTCAGCCGGACCAATTATCCCAAATACATCTGCACCAACGCGGGCAAACTGGCAATTACCACTCATCGCTTTCATCCGTGCAGTAACCGCTAGTAGTAATTGGTTACCTAAATCTTGTCCTAAGCCATCATTGATATCACTAAAATGATTAATATCAATTAAACCTGCGACAAGATTTGTCTCATCCCCTTGCGCAAAATCATCGAGTAAATTAACAAATTCTAATCGGTTAGGTAATTCGGTTAACCAATCTTTATAAGCTGCATCTCTTAGTTTTTGAAAAAGATGGACATTTTCATAACCAATAGCAATATTAGTTAAAAACACTTCAATAAGTTGTTTTTCAATATTATTAACAGGGCTATTCAATTCAATATAAATGACCGCTCTAAAACCACCACTGGTTAAATAAAGGCTGATATTTTCATCGGTAAATAAATGTTGTTTTTGTTGAAAGCAGCTCGTAATTTGTTTTTGTGCAAAACTATTATTGAGAGAATCAAGTTTTTGATTAGTTTTATCGTCCGATAAACCGCGCTGCCCTAAGGTATATAAACTTAAATCATCAGCACTTTCTACAATGCCTTGCCCACGAGCGCAGAACACACTATAAGCACTATCACTTAACAATTGTAATTGTGACAATACGCCTTCTGCATATTCATGTACGGAATGTAATTCGAGTAAATCGGCTGCTGCGCCAATAATTTTCTCTAAACCTATGCGGTTTTGATTAACCGTTTCAATTTGTTGGTATGAACGAATCGCAGCATAAACAGTTGTAACTAGTTTTCGGCGAGTTAATTCTGTTTTAGTTTTGTAGTCATTAATATCATAATCTTTGATGACACTTTCTTCAGGCGCATAGCCTGGTTGACCGGTACGCAAAACAATACGAATGTCTTGACGTGATAAGGTTTCGCGAATGTGTTTTACTACGTTAAGGCCTGCGTCATCGGTTTCCATCACTACGTCTAACAGTACTAAAACAATATCAATATTTTGTTCAATTAGTTGGCAAGCATCTCTACCAGAATAGGCATGTATATATTCTAAACGTTTACCTAATACAACTAAATCGGATAAGGCAAGCTGAGTTACCGAGTGTATCTCGGGGTCGTCATCAACGATTAAGACTTTCCAAGTATCGTTTGATGAACTCTCTAATATTTCATCTTCATCACTATCATCGATAAACATAAAATCGTCGTTAGTTTCTTCAGAAGCCTGCATATAATCCTCAAGAAATGGCCGTTAAACCATTTTAATTTCAACTATTTTTAACTAGTATCTTATTCGTGATCTAAAAGACCCATATTTACATAATAAAAGTGAGTGACATAATATTCAACAAATCATTCATAATTAATGATTATTTTTTAACGATTGTCATTAATATGTAAATATTAGGTGAAATATCTTTAATTGCCTATAAAAATATTATTGATAGACAAATTAATTTATCGCAGTGATACTAAATTAACTTATTTAATATTGGCACTTCTTAGGACGTTAGAATGAAAGTCAGTAAAACTTCTACTACTAGCCCAATAACATTGCCTGTAGAAAATGAAAAATCAGTCATTACCTCACAAGAAAAGACAGCTAGTAAAAGTAATACACAGAGCACGGCTAATCCCTCAACTCAAATGCAGCTCATGGGTTTAGCGAAACAATTTGTGATAGATGGTGCTCTGCTTCCTTTAGAAAAACAGCCTCCCTTAGAAGAAAGATCAAAAAAACGCGAAAGAGTTACCTATTTACGAAAACAACAAAATTTGGAAAGTATTATTCAACGTGCCATCAAGTACTCTTCAGATGATGAAGTAGCCGATCGAGCAGATCAAGACTGGTTTAATAACTTCATTAATTTAGCAGAAGATGTTAGTAATAAAACCATGCAAGATTTATGGGCTAAAATTTTAGCTGGTGAAATATCTTCTCCTGGCAGTTTTTCATTAAAATCATTACAAGCCTTCAAAACAATGAGCATAAACGAAGCTAAGCTTTTAGCAAAAGCATGTTCGATAGCAATAAAAGATCAATCGAAAAAGAGTATGCGAATTATTTCAGGGGCTTCACAAACTCCTGGATTATTTAACTTTTTTAGTAAAGATAGAGAGCACAGAATCAATTTAAGTCCATTTGGGCTTTCATATGCAGAATTACTTACCCTAGCCGATAATCATTTAATTTTTATTCAAGAAACAGAAACCCCTCCTATTACTTCAGGAGAAAATATGTCATTTATGTTCAATGGAATTAACTTATCCTTAAAAGCGAATAAAAATAATTGTTTGCTTTCTTTTTATAAGTTTACCCCAATAGGTACTGAGTTAGCGCATTTGATAGGTGATAATCCAGAAAAGAAATATTTGCAACTTTTAAAGCAAGAGATTACAGGCTTATTCAACGTTAGTTATTAACCTGTGCTCGGCTTAATAAAGAATTTCATGTGATAAAAAAAATCCGATGAACGTTACATCGGATTATTTATTGGAATATTTATCTGAACGTTTGAATTAACATTGCTCGCGCTCAATGGCACGATAAGCAATATCTGTTCTAAATTGAACTTCATCCCAGCTAATTTCATGTAATAGCTCATAAGCAGCTTTTTGAGCTTCGGTAACACTTTGACCTAACGCTGTAGCACAAAGGACACGACCGCCTGCAGTGACAACATCACCATTACTATTTGCAGTACCTGCATGAAAGGTTTTTCTGTCTGTTTTTTGGTTAGTTGCCAAGCCACTGATTATTTTCCCTTTAGCATAGCTTCCAGGGTAACCACCTGCAGCTAAAACAACGCCAACAGCTGGACGAGGGTCAAAATCAATAGTGGCTTTATCTAACTCACCTTTACAAGCAGATAAACAAAGTTCAACAATATCTGAATTCAAACGCATCATAATGGGCTGGGTTTCCGGATCGCCGAATCGACAATTATATTCAATGACTTTCGGTGTGCCATCGGCATCAATCATCAAGCCGGCATATAAAAAGCCAGTATAAGGTGCATCTTCTTTCGACATACCTTCAACGGTCGGATAAATAACTTCATCCATGATACGTTGATGTATTTCAGGTGTTACTACTGGAGCTGGGGAATAAGCGCCCATGCCACCCGTATTTGGTCCTTCGTCATTGTTGTAAGCACGTTTATGATCTTGACTGGTCGCCATGGCAAGCACATTTTCACCATCAACCATGACAATAAAACTGGCTTCTTCGCCGTCTAAAAACTCCTCAATAACAACACGATGTCCAGCATCACCAAAGGCATTTCCAGCTAACATATCTTCAATTGCATCTTCAGCTTCAGTTAACGTCATCGCAACGATAACGCCTTTACCTGCAGCTAAACCATCTGCTTTTATTACGATTGGAGCACCTTTTTCGCGAACGTACGCTAATGCAGGTTCAATTTCTGTAAAGTTTTGATACCAACCGGTTGGAATATCATTTCTCGCTAAAAAATCTTTAGTAAAGGCTTTTGAACCTTCTAATTGAGCAGCTTTTGCGCTTGGACCAAAAATAGTTAACCCTTCAGCTTGAAAGGCATCAACTACACCATCTACCAGTGGCTGTTCTGGTCCAACAATAGTTAGGGTAATGTTTTGGGTTTTAGCGAAGTCAACTAATGCAAGGGTATCACCTACAGATATAGCAACATTTTCTAATTTGTCTTCAGTTAACGTGCCAGCATTTCCAGGTGCAACAAAAACTTGATCCACTTGAGACGATTGTGCAGCTTTCCATGCTAATGCATGTTCACGACCACCACTACCAATTACCAAAACATTCATTTAACTATTATCCTAAATTTAACGTAAAAAATTGGCTCAATATATCATTTTAAAAATGAGAAGTTGAGCGATTATTGATTAGAGCTGGATAGTACCTTGCTCTAATATTTTTTAGTATGTAGCTGGCACTTTAACAAACTTTAAAGTCATACGGTCACTTTCACCGATGGCTAAATACTTCTCTTTATCTTTGTCACCTAATGCAAGTCTTGGCGGTAAAGTCCAGACACCTTTTTCATAACTTGCTTTATCTTTTTCATTTGCATTAACCTCACTAGAACCAGCTAATTCAAAACCAGCGGCTTTAGCTTGAGCGATAGTTGTTTCTACTGAAACATATCCGCGATTCATATCGTTAGCAGCAACACCTTTAGGTAAACGATGTTCAACAACACCTAAAACGCCACCCGACTTTAACGCTTTATGAGCATCAATAAAAACTTGCTGAACACCTTCTTCACCCCAATTATGAAGATTACGGAACGTTAAAACCATATCTGCCGTACCAGCTGGTGCTAATTCACTTGCTTTTTTAGGAACAAAGTTACTTAACTCTACCTCACTAAAAACAGCATTACCGGCTAGTTTTTTTACTAATTTTTTGCGTGAATTACTATAGTAATTATCTTCACCTGTATCTGGATAGTGAGCGCCAATTAACTTACCTTTTCCTTTTAGCGCTGGCGCTAAAATTTCAGTGTACCAACCACCGCCTGGAGTAATTTCAACAACGGTCATTGATGAGTTAAAACCTAAAAATTCGAGTGTTTGTTTTGGATTACGATATTGATCTCGAGCTTTATTTTCTGCTGAACGGTGCTCACCTGCTATAGCTTGGGCTAATTGGTCGTTGCCAGCTTGAACGTAACTAACTGACGCCATTGACAAACTAAAAATTGAAGCAGCGATAAGTGTTTTTATTGTTTTCATGCGATCTTCCATAAATGGTTAATGTGAATGTATTACTAGGTTATTTATAACAGATTATTAGAACGAGCACAGTGAGATATTCATTCACTCATCGTTGAAAACATTTCTTTCATCGCAAACAAAACATGTCATTTTGTTTAATTATCTTTTAATTGTGACTTCTTAAAGGGAGAGAGTGATAGATCATGGCAGAAATGCACAGCGTATCAATATACGTGAGCATTTCTAACGATGAAATTTCATTCTCTAACAAGAAGAAACGCAATTAATGACGGAAATGACGCATACCTGTGAACACCATCGCGATGTTATGCTCATCTGCTGCGGCAATCACTTCGTCATCACGCATAGAACCACCTGGTTGAATTACGGCAGTAATTCCTGCTTCAGCAGCAGCATCTAAACCATCACGAAATGGAAAGAATGCATCAGATGCCATCACAGACCCAGCGACTTCTAAGTTTTCATCCGCCGCTTTAATACCAGCAACTTTAGCTGAATATACTCGGCTCATTTGACCGGCACCAACGCCAATTGTCATGCTGTTTTTCACATAAACAATGGCATTAGATTTCACATACTTTGCCACTTTCCAGCAAAATTGTAAGTCACGCATTTCTTCTTCAGTAGGTTGACGTTTAGTGACAACTTTTAAATCACACGCGTCTACTTTTCCTTGATCTCTGTCTTGAACCAATAAGCCACCGTTAACACGTTTGTAATCTAAACCTGTAGTGTGTGTTGACCATTGACCGCATTCTAACAAACGTACGTTTGGCTTAGCCGCAACGATTTGCGCAGCTGCATCAGAAATGCTTGGAGCAATAATGACTTCAACAAATTGACGTGAAACTATCGCTTCGGCAGTATCAGCATCTAATTCTCGGTTAAATGCAATAATGCCGCCAAAAGCTGAAGTAGGGTCTGTTTTATACGCTTGTTCGTAAGCTGCTAAAATATTGTCACCGATTGCAACGCCGCAAGGGTTAGCATGTTTTACGATAACACAGGCAGCTTCATCAAATTCTTTCACACATTCCAATGCAGCATCAGTATCGGCAATATTGTTATAAGAAAGTGCTTTACCTTGAATTTGTTTCGCGGTTGAAACTGACGCTTCTTCAGGGCTTGCTTCAACATAAAAAGCAGCATCTTGATGAGAGTTTTCACCGTATCGTAAATCTTGTTTTTTAATGAACTGACTATTAAAAGTACGTGGGAATTTATTCTTCTCTTCAAAGTTAACTGTGCTAGCTTCTTCGCCATGTGCAGATAACATTTGACCAAAGTAATTAGCAATCATGCCATCGTATGAAGCCGTGTGCTCATAAGCCGCGATCGCTAAATCGAAACGTGTTTTATAGGTTAATGAATTATCGTTTGTATTCATTTCAGCAATAACACGATCATAATCTGAAGCATTTACAATAATAGTCACATATTTATGGTTTTTAGCTGCAGCGCGCACCATTGTTGGACCACCAATATCAATGTTTTCAATCGCATCGTCTAATGAACAACCTTCTTTAGCAACCGCATTAGCGAATGGATACAAATTCACAACAACCATATCAATGGCATCGATATTGTTTTCATTCATCACTGCTTCATCAGTACCACGACGCGCTAAAATTCCACCATGAATTTTAGGATGTAACGTTTTTACACGACCATCCATAATTTCTGGGTGACCCGTATGCTGAGAAACTTCAGTTACTTTAATGCCGTTATCTGCTAATAATTTAGCTGTGCCGCCTGTTGATAAAATATCAACACCCTTTTGAGCTAGGTGACGCGCGAAATCTACAATACCAGTTTTGTCAGATACACTTAATAGTGCACGTTTGATTGGGCGAGGAGTATTCATTGATTTTTTCATTAACCTTTAAATAAGTGTGGGTCTGGCCTTTGACATGTGTCCTTGGCATTTATACCGATTCGGTATTTCTTCCGTGATTTATCTGTGTACAGTTTAGTGAAAGTTTTCTTATGCGCTAACATCTTCAACTATCAATAAGTAAAAAAGCACCCTAAGGTGCTTTTTCAATGCAGGCTAACCTGCTGGTTGTTAGTTCATACCGTATTTTTTTAGCTTCTTACGTAAAGTACCACGGTTGATACCTAATAAATTAGCTGCGCGAGTTTGGTTACCGCGAGTATACTTCATCACTTCTTCAAGCATTGGCGCTTCAATTTCTGAAAGTACAAGGTCATACATGTCGTCAACATCATTACCGTTTAATTGAGATAAGTAGTTGCTAATAGCAATTTTAGCTTGACTGCGTAATGGTGATGCCTCGGCCTGAGTTTGCATGTTACCGGTAACGAATGGAGATGAAATATTTTGTTCAAACATAAAGTTGAGACTCTTTCTTAAATTAAATTATCAAAATATCTAATTAATGCTTCGAGTTGTTCTTGTTCAGACTCTAAGGCATTAAAAATAGAACGAAACTGTTTTTCTGGGTCAAGCATTTGCATGTACCAAGAAACGTGCTTTCGGGCAAATCGAACACCCATAAAGTCACCATAAAATTTGTGTAAACCTTTTACATGCTCAATCATTATTGAGCGTACCTCTTCCAATGAGGGTGGGTCTAAATGCTGGCCAGTTTCAAAGAAATGATTAATCTCTCTGAAAATCCATGGACGCCCTTGAGCACCACGACCAACCATAATGGCATCAGCTCCTGTGTAATCAAGCACTTGCGATGCTTTTATAGCGCTGGTGATATCACCATTAGCTACCACAGGAATTGAAACTGCTTGTTTAATTGCTTTAATGGTGTCGTATTCTGCGTCACCTTTATAAAAGTCGTTGCGAGTACGACCATGAACCACTAATGATTGAATACCATTATGTTCTGCAATTTTAGCTATTTCGATACCATTACGGGTATTTTCACACCATCCAGTGCGAATTTTCAATGTAACCGGAACAGCTACTTTACTCACAACAGATTTAATAATCTGTTCAACTAAAGTAGGCTCTTTCAATAACGCTGAACCCGCTAGTTTTTTATTCACCTTTTTTGCTGGGCACCCCATGTTGATATCAATGATTTGTGCACCATTTTCAACATTTACTTGCGCAGCATAAGCTAGCTCTTGTGGATCAGAACCTGCTATTTGTACGGAACAAATACCTGCTTTAGAGCCATGAATTAAACGACGCTTAGATTTTTCAGTTTTCCATACTTTAGGATTAGCCGATACCATTTCTGATACCGCAAGTCCCGCCCCCATTTGGCAACATAATTGCCTAAACGGTTGGTCAGTTATTCCTGCCATGGGTGCGAGCATCGTATTACTCGCTAAAGAATATGAACCTATCTTCACGCTGTTGTTTTTTTGAGCTACCTTTCAAAAGGGCGCTAATTTTACGCGTTTTTTTTCAGATTGAAAAGCATATAAATTGAACAAAAATGACTTTTTTTCGTCATTTTAATATTGACTTTTTGCAAACCATTGATGTGTGCAGATTTTGTACAAATAGCTAACAAAATCTACTCAACATTTATATAGGAATTTAGACTATTTATCGCTTTAGTTTCGAATTCCCGACAGACGAACCCATTCTTCTTGTACTGCAATAGGATCCATTTGACACCATTGGCCGTAAATACGCTGTAATTCATGTGCTTGTTCTTCCAAAACACCTGACAATGCCAATCGTCCTTTATCGCCAACAAACTCAATAATTGTTGGCGCTAATTCTCGAAGAGGACCTGCTAAAATATTCGCTACTACAATATCGGCTTTAAAAGTGGGCTGGTTTTTTGGTAGGTACAATTCAAGTCTGTCTTCAACATTATTGCGTTTCGCATTTTCAAGACTAGCTTGAAGCGCTTGTGGATCGATATCAATACCGATAACTTTTTTAGCGCCCAGCTTTAGTGCTGCTAAAGATAAAATGCCTGAGCCACAACCAAAATCGACGACGGTTTTATTTTTCAGGTCTAAACCATCTAACCAAGTTAAACATAATGCGGTTGTTGGATGTGTTCCTGTGCCAAAAGCTAAACCTGGGTCTAACATAACATTTATTGCATCAGGCTCTGGTACATCACGCCAGCTAGGACAAATCCATAAACGTTGGCCAAATTTCATTGGATGAAAATTATCCATCCATTCACGTTCCCAATCTTTATCTTCTAATTGTTCTAGCTTATAGCGCATCGCTTTTTTGTCAGGATGAATACCCTGCAAATAAGCAATCACTTTATCCATATCATGAGAAGCATCAAATAGTCCCATCACTACAGTATTTGACCAATAGATAACTTCATCACCCGGTAAGGGTTCATAGATAGGTGTGTCTTGTGCATCAATAAAAGTCACTGCTTGTGAACCACAAGCCGTTAACCAATCACTGTATTTTTCCGCAGTTTCTTCATCGGCACTTAATCGAAGTTGTATCCAAGGCATTTTTTTACTCTACTCATAAATAATTGCGACAGTTTATCACTTATCGGTATAAAAACTCATTGCTATTTCATTTATCGCACTACAATATAACGCTATAAACTTTTGTTAGATTATTTAAAAAAGAGATATTTTAGTAAATTATTATGACTCATGCTCTGAATAAATATTTATCGATAATTCTTTGTTCACAAGTTATGAATGAATAGAATTAGATAGCCTTAGGGTAACCTAATCACTCACTAAGCGTTCATATTCACATAACAATAAATAGAATTTACTAAAATCTACAATAACTTATGAATTATTTTCCTATTTTTTTAACCTCAAATAAAATTAACGCGATGATCATTGGTGGTGGTGATGTCGCTGCAAGAAAGATTGAATTACTTTTAAAAACCACTACCAATATCACTATTATGAGTGAGCTTATTAATCCAAGTGTTGAACGCTTAATTAATACTCATAATCTGCAATGGCTTACTCATAATTATCAGCATGGGACATTAGAAGCATTCAATTTAGTCATCGCAGCAACAGATGATGTATTAGTTAACAAAGCAATATCACTAGAAGCCGAGCAACTAAAAATATTAATTAACGTCGTTGATCAACCCGAACTATGCAGTTACATCACCCCTGCAATTATCGACCGTTCACCAATAATTATTGCGATGTCTAGTTCTGGAAGTGCACCCATTCTATTAAGAATGCTACGTGAACAAATAGAAAAAACCTTACCAGATGGCTATGGAAAATTAGCCGACTTTTCGTTTAAATTTAGAGATCATGTTAAAGCAAGAATTAGAGGGTTAAGAAATCGTCGAACATATTGGGAAGCGACATTACGTGGTTCGATTGGTAATGCTATTTTACAAGGCAACAGTCAGCAGGCCGAGCAGCAACTAATTGTTAGTTTAAATGAAGAAGTTTTGCCACCCCAAGGAGAGATCACCTTTATCCATACGCTTGACGGTGATCCCGACAAACTAACATTGGCAGCTCACCGAGAAATGCAGTTTGCTGATGCTGTTTTTTATGATGACAAGGTTAATGAAAATTTAATTGAATATATTCGCCGAGATGCAGATAAATTTCCACAAAGTATGCCTTCGACTATGCTCATAAATTACCAACATGCCCTCGAATTAGCAGAGTCAGGTCAAAAGGTTATTTATTTATTAGCTGAACATCACGCACTACCCCATAATTCTGCACTGACACTAAGCAATATCAGTACAAAAGAACTCATAAGTGGCATGTAAAACAAGGTGAGATATAACATATAAAGCCATCGTATAACTTTATACGATGGCTTTAAGCTTATATGCTTCACTGAAGTTAATTAAGCATATAAGTTTTCTTTAACTCTTCAAAACGAGTAATAGATTCAGGCAACTTAAAAGTTTTTTGATTTATCTTTCTTTGTGCTAACACTTTATTATTGTTTAGCAATAATGCTTCAACATAATTTAAATAAATGTCCTCATTTTCGTCACTTTCAGTCACTGCTTTCGTTAAATATTTAACAGCAGACTCATACTCTTTTTTCGCTAAATGAATACGACCAACAGTGTCTAAAACATCAGGCATATTGGGCTTTAAAGCGAGTGCTTTTTCTGCATGCTTTTGTGCTTTTTCAAGTTGATTACGTTCTAAATAAAAGTAAGCTAAATTATTCAAGGCAATAAAATTATTATCTGAAATCGACACTACGCGCTCATAACTTTCAATGGCAGCCTCAGTATTTTCAGATATTTGCAATTGAGCTAAATGCATTAAACTCGCAATATCGTTCTCATTATTTTGTACGTGTTGTTGTAAAAAATTATACCCTTGCTGTTTTTGCCCCGTGTTAACCAAACAAAAATAGACTAAATTTACATTTCTAGGGGTTTGTTGCGAGTTATAAGCAATCCTTAAATTCACTAAGGCTTGAGTAAACTTTTTATCATTCATCTGTAATTGGCCGATTAACCCTTTAGTAAAAGGAAGGTTTCTCGCTTGTTCGGGTATAAATGATAATTGCTCTTTCGCTAAAACAAAGTCTCCAGAAATCAACAGAAAGTGAATATTAAGTAACACTATCTCAATATCATCTTTTTGATTTTCAATGTATTTTGAACTCAGCGCCAAAGCTTGTTTATACTCACGTAGATTGTCTAACAGGAGTAAGTTGCTCAAAACCGCATCACGATCGTTCGGCGCCTGTGTTAACCAGCGTTGGTAATGATTTTGAACTTGGCCGAAATCTCTTAACTTAAAGTATGCTTGTCCCAGTGTTTGCCAGTATATTTTAGGGGCTTTTTCATCCTCATAATCCGCCAATAGCTCTATCGTTTTTTCCGGCTTATTTTCTTGCAAGTACACTTTAGCTAATAATAATTGTAATGCTTTATTATTAGAGTTTTTATTTAACTGTTGTTCGATAAAGGCAACCGCTTTGTTTGATTCCCCTTGTTCAGACTCATATTGATAATACTTAACCAAAGCGGGAATATTTGACGGTTCAGCCGCTAATATTTTATCCAATTCACTTTTAGCCGCCGGAAAATCTTTCGCTCGAGCGGCTAAATCAACGAGTGCCAATTTTGCCACGATATGTTCTGGATTAAACGATAACAATTGTTGATATTCTGCTTTAGCTTTATCAACTTGTTGCTGTTGAAAATAGACACTGGCCGCTAATAAATAGGCTTGTTCATCTTTAATGTCAGCGTCTTTCCAACGTTGTGCTAATTGCATCGCTTTATCAAATTGTTGAGTGGTTAGATAAGCCGTTGCTAAAGTGCTGCGCGTGATTTTTTGCTCTGGTTTTTTATCTAACGCCGTCTCTAAATTAGCAATACCTTCAACATCATTTAATGAAAGTTTTAATAAACCCAGGCGAGTAAGATCTTCTGCTGTTTCTGCCGACAACTTACTTGATTTACTTAAGATATTTCTGGCTTGTTTCACTTCACCGCTATTGACTAACGCGAGCCCTACACTCGACATTAGTGCATTATCTTTATCAGATAATTCAGCAAGAGAGTTAACGGTTTCGCCCGCCTCTATAGTCAAACCTAGTTGTAATTGACTGACAGCTAATAACCTTAATGCTTCGTGATTCGCAGGTAGTTCATCAGCAATAATGGATAAATGTTGATGAGTCACTTCATAATTTTGTAAACGATATGCACTATAAGCAGCTAATAACCTTAGCGCAGGATCTGAAGGCATTGCCGTTATCGCTTTTTCAGTATGAAATAATGCTTTTTCATTATCTTTTTCATTAAAACGAGCAATACCCTTTAATTGATTTAATAAGCCATTGTCTTCATTAATCGCTAATAGTTTATCAATGAAAGGTTCAGCCTCTTGGGTACGATTTAATTCAACTAATAAGCGAGCATTGATAAACGCTATCTCTAAGTCCTTTGGATAATACGATAAATATGACGCATAAGTTTCTGCGGCTAATTCTTTGTCATCGCTTTTTAGCGCGATTAAGGCTTGTAATTTAAGTGCATCCGCTTGTTTAGGATGGCTTTCTATAATCATTTTAAGTTGTAATTGCGCAGCTTCAATTTGCCCATCTAAAAGCAATGAGTACACTAACGATAATGTTTTAAAAACAGAGTCTGTAGCTGTTTTTTGAATTTCTTCAATAAGTGCATTCGCTTTTTCTTTTTGCTCTAAACGAAACATTGCTTGTATTTTATAAAAGGCAATTTCAGCTGTTTCAGCTGCAGACAGTCCTTTTTCTTGGTGAGAAAGTCCTATTAACGCAACATCTGAACGTGTTTTTTGATAAGCAAGTGATAACAAAGGTAGCACTTTATTAATTGGATAGTTTAATTCCAGCGCTTTATTTAATTCTTTTTCGGCACTTTGATAATTTTCATTTTTTAAATGCATCTTTCCTAATAAAAATCGCGCTTCTGGTAACGTTGGAGAGGCTTTAATCGCATTCTTAAGTTCAATAGTGGCCGCTTTATAATTTTTAGCTTCAATGTTTTTTTTCGCTGCAGCAATATGATCTTCAGTAGATTGTTTACTACAAGAAAATAACAAGCCCACTAATAATAGATAAATAAAATGTTTCATAAGTTCCTTTTGTTTTATTGCTCAACTTAAACAAATAAAATGTAATTTAAGCATAATTTTCATTAACTTTACCATATTTATAAAGGCAAATAATACTAGGAAAACTTCATCTAATACAGCATCAAGAGAAGTATTAATAACACACAGTTATATAAAGACTCATTAGGTTGTTAGCGTTTTTCACACCGAATGATTGTCGGTTTAGTCAGCTTATCTGCAAGATAGTATTGCTAATCAAAAGCGGGCGATTTTATAAATTATTCCACTTTAAAAAATGATAAAAAAGTTTGAAATACTGTGTTGTATAAACCTTCATATAGAGCTCACGCCATGATATTCATTAATATCGATGAAACTTTCAAGTTGATCACTATCAAAACCCTACCATTTATTAATGAGCACTAAAAATAAACAAGAATGATTTTAAATTATGTTTATTGTTGAGATTATTTTTTTGTTTATTCATGACTAGTCTTAAGCGATACTATTGATAATAAAACGAATAGCAAAATAAGAGGAATGGGGTAATGCCTTTAAATGGAAATGATATTTTTCGAAATATTTTCGGCTTCCTTCTTTTTATATATACCTTTCACGGTAATAGCACTGAACTTAGCATTGTCACTGAGCATTCACCTCCTTATCAAATAATAGATAAGTCAGGCAATGTTGCGGGCCTTACTACAGAAGTTGTAAGGGCAGCCTTGGCTATCACACCCTACAAATATGAAATCAAAATCTACCCATGGTCACGATCGTTTGTGATGGCAAAAGAGCAAAAAAATACCTGTGTTTATTTAATATCTAGAAATAAACAAAGAGAAGATAAATTCCAATGAGTTGGAGAACTTATTACTACCAATGATTATTTTATTGGTTTGTCTAACCGAAAAGATATAAACATTAGTAATATTGAGGAAGTAAAGAAATACAACGTTGCGGTATTAAAAGACGATAGAACTCATCACAAATTATTGGCTCTTGGATTTGAAGAGAATAAAAATTTATATATCATCAACAATACATACTCAATGTTAAAATTACTTGTATCGAGAAAATATATCGATTTAATTTTAGCCGATACAATTAATGTTAAATATCGTGCGAAATATAGCAATATGGATCCCAACTTATTTAAAACTTATATAAAATGGAGTGATAAGCCAATAGAACTTTATTTGGCCTGTAGTTTAGAGACACCTAAAGAAGTAATCACAAACCTTTCAAAAGCAATTAAAACAATTAAAACAATTAAAAACAATGGTACATACGATAAAATAATAGCAAAATGGGAAAATAGATAACTTAAAGTCTGCCCTTTTGACAATTAAATATCTTGACTTAAACCGCTTATATTAATAGCATCTTTATCAGGCTAATGAGACGCCTCTCCGCTAAAGATGAATTCACTCTTGCTATAAAAAATAATCGGTTCATTACGAACTAAGTAGGCTTTGCGGAATGCCAATAATACTTAGAGGTAATAGAATTGTGACTTCTCAAGAAAATACTAACGCTCAACATACCCGCTCAGAAAACAATTTCATTTATTGTTTTTTTCCTTTATGTAACTTAAATGCCCTACTTTTTATAAGTAGCCTTTATTTAATGAAAAAATTTAGTTTAAAACAATACTCATTAGAAATAACAATGAGGGAAACAAAATGGAATTAGCATTAAACGAAGTAAAAACTCAGGCAAAAAAGTTATGCAAAGCGATTAAAAGTGATCCAAATACTTTAGTAAAATTAAAAAGATCATTGAAAAGAACCCTAGTAATACCTGATGAAATAAAACTAAAACATTGTTTATTAATTATTTCTCAACAACTTGGTTTTAAAGATTGGCATCATGCCCAATTAATTCTGTCAGGAAAACAATCGCTGAAAGATATGCCTGATATGGGGAAAATTTTTAGTAACCAAGCTTGTAATAAATATATTAATTTATGGTTTGTTGATTATCAACAAGCCAAAGTAACTTTATCTCAACAAAAAAATACAAGCTGGCTTGTACCATTTAAAAAACAGTTTATTGTTGTAAAAAAAGAATATTTATTAACACTCAATATTTCTAATAATATTGAAAAGCTTACAACTGAAATTAACCATGATTTATACCAAGGGTATAACAGTCATATATGGGATAAATTAGTATGTGAGATCATAAGGAAGAGGTAATCACACACGAAAACCAGTTTTATTTAACAACTGGTTTTCGTTGTAACTTCCGTTGTAGTGTTCTTCGGTGCATTCCCAACTGACGAGCAGTTTCAGAGACATTGCCATTATTACTACTTAACACTTGGTTTATATGTTCCCACTCTAAGCGTTCAGGAGACATAGGTTTATTTTCAATGTCAGTTGATAGCATTAAATTATCGCCATCCGTATCTTTTCCCTTCAGCGCTTTTAGCAGCATTTGAGTATCAACTGGCTTTGCTAAGTAATCGTCTGCGCCCATTTGCATTGCTTCAACCGCAGTTGCAATACTGGCAAATCCCGTTAATAAAACGATGCGAATATTCGGTAACAAAGACCGGATAGGTTTAATGAGCAATAAACCGTTTTCTGTCGCAAGCTTCATATTTAAAATTAAATATTCTGGGCGAAACAAATGACAAGCATGCAAAGCTTCATCGGCTTGGTGCATTTCTTGACAGTCAAAACCATGCTTAGTGAGTCGCCTAACTAACGTAGCTGCAAATGCCTTATCATCTTCCACGATCAATAACTTCACTTCATTTCATTCCTTATTATTAGCTATGAAATAATCATCAATTAAACGACTAATTTAACGTCACTAATGCTAATTTCACATGGGCAATACAGCCTTTTCCTGGATGATTCGACAATTTCAAACTACCCTGTAAACGATTAATAGTAGTATTTGATAATAGTATTGCCATCCCTAAGCCACTCTTACTTTCAATCAATTTTTCACCCAATAATACTTGTTGATTTTTACTGATGTTAGCTTCAATTCCCGCACCAAAATCCCTGATCTCTATATGTAAATATTGCTGACAAATATAAACAGTTAATATGATGTCATTTTCATTTTGTTCTTTATTCGCACGTATCGCGTTTTGTATTAAATTTAATAAGGCAGAGATAAGCATGGCATCAGACTGCACATTCGCATCAATCTCTTCACGCTGAATAATCTCAACAATTTGTTCGGGAAAATGTAAATGCAAACTATCATTCAATTGACGAAGTAATTCATCAACGCTAATCATTTCTGTTTTTTCCTCGCGAATAGATGTGGCGAGATTACGAAAATAACCTAATTGGTCACGACATTGCTCTAAAGGATGCCGCATAGACTGCACTGCAACATGCTCAGGGTGATCATCTAATAATTCATCAAACAACAATTGTATATTCGCTAATGGTGTTGCCAATTGATGAGTAACCTGAGCAGACGAAATTCCTAGGGCAAGTAATTGCTCACTTTTTAATTGTTCTTCTCGTTGTTTAGCGATCGATTGCTCCCTATTAGCAATAATCCTCGCCATCGCACCAACGACAATAGTCACAACAACAACCGATAATAAAAAATTAGCCCACATGGCAAAAAAGTGATTACTCATGTCCATTTGATGCATAGTATGTTCAGGCATTCTGAACAATAAAATGCTGTAAGAACTGATTGCTGAAAGTGAAATGATGGATAAGTAACGTGACGGTAAACTCACCGCAGCAATAATAATAGGCAACAACAATAAAGACACAAAAGCATTCGTTGCCCCACCACTTAATGACAATAAAACACTTAAGAAAATGATATCAGCCAGTAATTGAAAAACAATCGCCGCATTGCCTGCCTGCCGATTTTTAAAAATATAGACACTTATAAAATGAAAAAGACTTTCAACACCAATAACTACCAGTAATGGCATCAGTGATATTTGTAACGACATCACATAATAAACAATCAATACTGTGGCGAGTTGAATTACAATGGCAACAGTACGAAGAAGAAAGAGCCGCTGAATAACCGCCATCGATTTAAAATTAAATAAGATCATAAACATTACGTTAATAAATATTGCTAAATATCATACCTATATTTATTTTTCTTTCTACTGATGAAAATCAGTAGGCGTTGACTTAGAACAATTATTTCTTAAGAGGCATGCTATTTTTAAATAGTAGAAATATTATTACTTAAATATATTGACGAAGGATCTGAAATCTATTTATATAGAGTATTCTTACATTAATATCATCATTGAAATTATTAATAAGGTAAAACAATGGACAACAAAGTAACCGGTAGCTGTTTATGTGGCAAAGTTAAAAGTACGGTTCAAGGGCCGTTCCAAAAGTTTTATCAATGTTATTGTGATCGCTGCCAGAAAAAAACAGGCTCAGCCTTTGCTTCACTTATTTTTACCTCTCCAGATAGTATTGAATGGCATTCAGGCCAAGCATTAACAAAGCGTTTTGACCTGCCTAATGCCGAACGCTTTAGTAATTGTTTTTGTACCGAGTGTGGCTCTCAAGTACCATATTTAAGCAGAGATGGTAGCGCGTTAGTCATTCCAGCGGGTTACCTTGAAGGCGATCCACAAATCACTCCGCAAGCGAATATTTTTTGTGACGAAAAGCCAGTGTGGTTTGAAAAAGGACAAGCGGCAGACAAGTTTGACCAATATCCTACATAACTAAAATAGAAACCTAAAATACCAAATCAATTGTCATGACCAAGCCTAATAAACTCATTATTGGTCATGACAACTTACCAATAAAATCATTTCGCAATACTGATTGAGTAATATTTTATCTACCCTTATAGATCGAAAAGCGCTTTAGGTTAAAGGCAAATAATTCAGTAAAACGTCTATTCTTCCGCTTACTATACTCACAACAATAGCTGCACCAAAACAGGGCAAAACCAATAATGCCGTGCAAAATAAAACGAAACGTTATTAATAATATTTTTTACACTAAGAGATAATTTTATAATAAATACAATACTTTAGAGCAATTAAAAGATGTAAATATAAAATGGCACAATAGTTGAAACCATTAAATCAAATCGTATTTACTGATCGTGGAAATTATGCTCTCAACTTTTATTAAACAACACAATTTACCAGAAGAATTCGAGCAAACTGTAGAAGAATATTACCAACCGCTTGCTGATCGAATATTTAATCAATTCACAAAAAGCAAAGGCGCTTATTTTGTTGGTATTAATGGCTGCCAAGGCAGTGGAAAATCAACTTTTACAGACTATATTGCTGAATATTTAACGAAAACCTATCAGCTTAATGTCATCGTTATGTCTTTAGATGATTTCTACTTAACCAGTCAAAAGCGTCAACAACTTGCTGAAAATGTCCACCCTCTATTAGCAACTAGGGGTGTGCCTGGCACACATGACATTACAGCGCTTAATCAGATAATTACCCAGTTAGCTGAACAAAAGGTAGGTTTTAGTATTCCAAGGTTTAATAAAGCAACTGATGAACCATTTTCTGAAGATAGCTGGATCAAGGTTGAAAAACCGGTAGATATTATTTTATTAGAAGGCTGGTGCTGGGGCGTCAAGTCACAAACTGAAGAACAATTAAAATCTCCAATTAATGAACTTGAGCTACAACATGACAGCGAGGGTAAATGGCGAAATTATGTTAATCAACAGCTTAAAAGTACTTATGAACCTCTATATGAAAAAATGAATTTTTGGTTATCTTTGCAAGCGCCTTCTTTTGATTGCGTTTACAAATGGCGCTTAGAGCAAGAAGAAAAGTTAAAAGCAAGAAATGAAAATTTAGCTAACTCTAAAATTATGTCCCCTGAAGAAGTATTAAATTTCACACAGTATTTTCAGAGACTTAGTGTGCAAGCCTGCAATACAATTTCCCAATCAGCAGATGCTATTTTCTACTTAGAGAACAATCGACATATTCGCCAATTGAGTTTTAAGGGGTAAATAATGCGCACTGATAAAGCACTTATTTTTAGTGATTTAGATGGGACACTGCTCGATCATTTCACCTATAAAGCAAATGATGCCTACAACACTATCGATAAACTCAAAAGTGCTGACATACCTGTCATCTTAAATACCAGTAAAACGAGAGCAGAATTAACCAATATTCAAACAGAATTAACGTTAAACACACCGTTTATTGTTGAAAATGGTGCAGCTATTTTCATCCCAAAAAATACTTTTAAACAACAACCAGCAGATACCAAAGAAGTTGACAATTACTGGGTAAAGTCTTTCGCCTCATCAAGAGAGTTTTGGTTAGATTTACTTGACTCTATCAGCGAAGATTTTAAAGGTTTATACCAAGGTTTTTCTTCTATGTCGGTAGAAAAACTAAGTGAAATAACCGGACTTTCACTTGAAAAATCTGAACAGGCTAAACAACGTCAATATGGCGAGCCTATTCACTGGTTAGGTGATGAATACACCAAAAATTTATTTATTGAACGTTTAATCGATTACGGCGCAAACGTTGTACAAGGTGGACGATTTATTCACTTAAGCGGGCATTGTGATAAAGGCCAAGCGCTTATTTGGTTGACTGAACGTTATCGTGAACTTTATGACACCGACACAATTCACACCATTGCTTTAGGCGATGGTGAAAATGATATTGCAATGTTAGAAGCAGCAGATATTGCTATTCAGATTCGTTCTCCGGTACATGATTTCCCTAAGTTATTCAGACAAAACCGACAAACTATTCGAACAGAGCAATATGGTCCATCAGGTTGGGCTGAAGCAATACAAACACTTATTTTTGAACAATCTTCTTTTAATCAATCGAATAAAGGGTAAATCATGGCTGATTTTTATCAAAACGGTACGGTAACTACATTACATAATTTAGCGCAACGCGATCCTGCTGATATGGCCGACGAATTATTAACCTTCTCAAAAACAAGATCATTAGGCCTTATCTTACCTTCATTATTTTCAGAATTAGAAGGTAAAGCCTTACCAGACATCATCAATAAAATCAAAGAGGTAAAGTATTTATCTGAAATTGTCATCGGTTTAGACAGAGCGGATCTTGATCAATATAAACATGCGTTATCATTTTTTGGTCAACTGCCACAGCACCATCGTGTTTTATGGAACGATGGGCCAAGATTACAGGCAATAGATAAAAAATTACAAGCGTTAGGTTTAGCGCCTAAAGAACTAGGAAAAGGACGAAATGTTTGGTACTGCATGGGCTATATTTTAGCGTCAGGAAAAGCTGAGTCTATCGCCTTGCATGATTGCGATATTTTAACTTATGAACGAGAGCTACTTGATAGACTGCTTTATCCTGTTGCCAACCCAATGTTTAATTATGAGTTTTCGAAAGGTTTTTACGCCCGTGTTGCAGGTGGTAAAATTAATGGCCGCGTTTCACGATTACTCGTGACACCATTGATTAAAGGGTTAAAAAAGACCGTAGGTCATTGTGATTACCTTGAGTACATGGACAGTTTTCTATACCCATTAGCCGGTGAATTTTCATTCCGTCGCGATGTGCTAAGTGATATTAGAATCCCGAGTGATTGGGGATTAGAAATTGGCGTGCTTTCAGAGATGTATCGTAATTATTCACCGAATAGATTATGCCAAGTAGACATTGCTTCAACATATGATCACAAACACCAAGACTTATCGTTAGATAATACCGCTGGCGGATTATCAAAAATGTCGATAGATATCAGTAAAGCTTTCATACGCAAACTTGCTACGCAGGGAGAAACTTTTACTCCTGAGAAATTTAGAACATTGAAAGCCACCTATTTCCGTATTGCTCTAGATTACGTAGAAACTTATCGAAATGATGCGATGATGAATGGCTTGAAACTCGATATTCATAATGAAGAAAAAGCCGTAGAAATGTTCGCTCAAAATATACTTACTGCTGGTAACATCTTTTTAGAGCAACCGATGGAAACACCATTTATTCCATCCTGGAACCGTGTAGTAAGCGCGATACCTGACATTTTATCGCAATTAAAAGAAGCGGTTGAGTTAGATAATCAAGAGTTTTCACAATTATAAACTTATCGATTCAATATCAATATTATGAACACATAGTTAATGACTAAATAATATAATAAAAAGAAGGAAAACGTTAATGATGCAAGAGCCCGTTAATTCACTTGAACAAAAGTTAATTCAGCAGCTTAGTTTTATCTATAAAGACTGTTCGCTTGAGCAGTCTTATGATGAAATTGCACAATCATTAATTGCTATTATGCGACTCAGTAATGATTTTACTATTGCTGAACCGTTTACTAATCATTGGTCAGAAAAGGATGTTATTTTAATTACTTATGGCGATAGTGTTATCGAAAAAGATAAGCCGCCATTAAAAACCCTAAAGCATTTTTTAGATAATACCATTGGTGATGTCATCAATAGCGTGCACATTTTACCGTTTTTTCCTTACAGTTCTGATGATGGTTTTTCTGTGATTGATTATTCATCGGTAAATGAATCATTAGGTGCATGGGAAGATATTCAAGCGATTAGTAAAAAATATCATCTCATGTCAGATCTTGTCATCAATCATTGTTCCAGTCGCAGTGTTTGGTTTGATAATTTCATAAAAGGTGAAGGGCTAGGTAGCGACTTTTTCTTTACCGCATTGCCTGACGATGACATATCAAGTGTTGTTAGGCCTCGTACATCTCCACTTTTAAAAGAAGTCGAAACAGGTAATGGCAAAAAATTTGTTTGGTGCACGTTCAGTCACGACCAAGTGGACTTTGATTTTCGTAACCCAAACGTATTAATAGCTTTTATCACAATTATCAGACAATATTTAGATATGGGTGTTAAAACTTTTCGTTTTGACGCCATTGCATTTTTATGGAAAGTCACCGGAAGCTCGTGTATTAACCTGCCACAAACTCATGAAGTAGTGAGGCTATTGCGAAGCTTAATTGAGTCAGCTGAGCCGCAAGCCATAATCATTACTGAAACCAATATTCCAAATACACAAAACCTCACTTATTTTGGTAACGCCAACGAAGCACATGGTATTTATAATTTTTCATTACCACCATTATTACTTAACACCCTTCTCACAGGCAGCTGTTTATATTTAAAACGATGGCTGATGAGTATGCCTCCCTCTCAAGATGGCACCATGTATTTTAATTTTATTGCATCACATGATGGGATAGGTTTAAGACCTGCCGAAGGTTTATTAAGTGAGAATGAGCTTGATACATTGGTGCAGACTGTTGAAGGTTTTGGTGGAAAAATATCATGGCGAACATCAGACAATGGCGAGCAAAAAGCCTATGAAATGAATATTTCACTTTATGATGCCATGCAAGGGACCATAGACGGTAAAGATCAATGGAATTTTGAACGATTCATTTGTGCTCATGCGATTATGTTTGCCCTTGAAGGGATACCCGGCGTTTATATTCACAGTATGCTAGGCACAAAAAATGACTATAAAAAACTTGAGCATACTCACCATAATCGCTCTATTAATCGACGTCGTTGGTTTGAAGAGGTACTAAACGAAGCGCTTGAAGATACAAGCTTGCATCATGGTAAAGTACTTTCAACACTAAAGTCATTATTAAGTATCAGAATCAATCAGCCAGCATTTCACCCAAATGCGACTCAATTTACCTTACATTTAGGTTTGCAATTATTTGGTTTTTGGCGACAAAGTCAAAATAGAAAACAAAGTATATTTTGTATCAGCAATATTTCAAATAAGCCGTTAGCATTACCGTTAAGTGAATTAAATCTAGTGATCACTGAATCTTGGGTTGAGCTAATTAGTGGTACTGAAATCACTGAATTAACCGACGAACTTTTGCTTGCTCCGTATCAAACGGTATGGATTTCAAATCAATTGAAAAAGTTAGATTAGTGCAAGCAGTGATTATTTTCTTAAAGAGTAGACTTGTGAAAGACACGCCTAAAATTGCTTTTTATTAAAACATTTTTGTAAAAAGCAATTGGACACTTGCACTACTATTACTATCTACCAAAGGACTATTGGTAATGGCAGAATCAAACTGCCAATATTCAATATTTACACGGGTAAAGCCGCCAAAGAAAATAGGGGTGGCGATAGATAAACCAAGCCCCGTATTAAGGCCGTTATCTCCAATGTAAGCCACCCTGTTCTGATTTACCTCTGAACCCTTTACACCATAATAATAGTCGACATGTTTGCTATCTAGTAAACTCATTGAGATTGATGGCTCAATAAAAACAGGTCCGAATTTATACATGCGTCCAATCGATGATTTGATTTCATATCCACCAGAATTATTAAGCACATCAAATAAGCTAGAGAGGGATACATGCCAATCACTGCTTTTGTAATTAATTTCGAAACCTGCATCAACAGAATGCTTTCGGTCTTTCATTCCTTCAAAAATATAGCTGTCAGATTCATCAAAACCTTGAAAGCGAGGAGCTAATTTAAATACTACATTAAAATTTTCAACTGTCTTTATTTTATAACTAACAAATGGTCCATAAACAGTTAAACGTTCGCCTTTATAGCCAATTAAAGGTAATGGCATTGTTCGTGTGTTATAGCCTTTATAAATTTCTTTATTAACACTTAAACCAACACCATAAACAAAACCACTCGATTCCTTTGGTTGCGACATTTCATTTATATTTTCATCTGCCAACAATGCAAAAGGAAGTAATAACGTTAATAGAGGTAGAGTAATATTTTTAATTTTTATCATTTTTTACCGTTCATCAAGGACAATGTAATGTCATACGTAAATCGTCATCATTTAGATTAACTATATAACATGAATATAAAAATATTTGTTAATCATCATTTATTAAGCTTTGGTGAACCATATTGATTCACCTAACGTATTGAATAGTACATTCTATTCAAACAGTAGACAGACTCAATGATACGTATTATTTATATTTCCTTTTTCCTACTTCTAATTGCGGGTTGTAGTAGCCAATATCCAAACCAAGGGGTAACAGGGCAACAATTCCCTAACGTTGTTGGACAAGATCTCGAAAAAAATACCGTCAGTATTCCCACAGACTTTAAAGAAGAATTCACGTTATTACTGGTCGGATATAAACAAAACTCTCAATTTGACATCGATAGATGGTTAATCGGTTTAGATATGACTAAAACTAATGTGGGTGTGTATGAAATTCCTACAATACAAGGTATGTTCCCTAGAATGTTTAGTACTATGATTGATAATGGGATGCGTAAAGGGATCCCTAAAGCTCTTTGGAGAAATGTTATCACAGTATATGAAGACGGAGATCTCATCCAATCTTTTACCGGTAATGAAAAGCCGAACAATGCTAGGGTTCTTCTTATCAACAAAAAAGGGACTATTTTATATTTTTACGATGACGGTTTTTCTGTGGATGCACTAAACGCATTACGAGATAAGTTATCAGAATAACTTAACCAATGAAGTTAATTTTATCGATATAACTGCAATTAGTGGTCAACACTAACTGCAGTTATCTATGATTTGTTGCAAAATATTAGCGAGGATAAAAAGGTAATAGAAACGCCCCTGCTGTATTCTCCTTTTTCCGAAGCCGCACTCAGCTTACTATTTCTTTTGATGATCATTTGCAAATCACCAAACACATCTTCTTTGGTTTTATATCCCATCACTTGAAGTGACTTTAATACTTTTTCATCAATCCCCGGATAATACCAAATCTCATTTTTGGGTAATAATTGATGATGAAACCTAGGTTGATTGACGGAGTCTTCTGCTGACATATTAAATTCAATAGCATTCAATATTGATTGGTAAACTGACGATATTATTGTGGTGCCACCAGGTGATCCAGTGACTAATTCGACACCATTATTTTTTAATAAAATAGTTGGAGACATTGAAGAGAGCATACGTTTATTCGGTTGGATCTCATTCGCTACGCCGCCAACTGCGCCAAAGATGTTTGCCGCTCCTGGTTTAGCACTAAAATCATCCATTTCGTCATTGAGAATGAAACCTGCACCTTCCACTAACACTCCACTACCAAATGTATAATTAATGGTTGTCGTGTTAGAAACAGCATTACCCCATTGGTCAACAATAGAAAAATGCGTGGTATCTCTACTTTCAATGAGGCCTGGAGCTATATCTTCAGTGATCGATATTTTATTTAATGAAACCTCATTCGCGCGAACCTCTAAATACTCTTTAGCTAGCAATAGTTCAACAGGCACTTGGTAAAAGTCAGGATCTCCTAAATATTCAGCTCTATCTGCAAAAACACGTTTGCCAATTTCTGATAAAAGGTGCATATAATCTTTAGAATTATGTTCTATTTTATTGTTTGCTTTGACCAAATCATACAACGTTAGCCATTGTAAAATAGCGATCCCGCCTGAGCTAGGAGGTGGAGCTGTAATTACATCATACTCTCGCCATTTCATTTGCAGTGGTTTACGCCACTTTGATTGATAACTCGCCAAGTCCTTTTCAGTAATAATACCGCCATGTTTAGCCATAAAATCACTAATTATTTTTGCTGTTTTACCTTTATAAAAACCATCTTTACCTTCATCTGAAATGCGCTGAAGGGTTTGTGCAAGCTCAGGTTGCTTGAACGTATCCCCTGTTTTTAAACCGCCAAAATACAAAGAAAAATTCACTTTAATATTTTTATCTTTAAAGCTCTTTACTCGCCAATCTATTGCGCCAGCTAATGAAGAGTGAATAATAAACCCCTTTTTAGCTAAAGAAATAGCAGGCGCTAAAAGTTCTTTCCAAGACTTAGAACCATACTTTTTATGTGCTTGCCACATACCTTCCACTGTACCTGGTACACCAGAAGATAAGATGCCAAAAGTAGATAAATGAGGAATAACATTTTTATCACTATCTAAATACATATCTCGATGGGCTGCTTTTGGCGCAACTTCTCGATAATCTAAGAAATCAGTTTTCCCATCTTTATAGATAGTCATAAAACCGCCTCCACCTACGTTACCTGCTTCAGGTAGCGTCACCGCTAAAACAAACTGCGCGGCAATTGCTGCATCAATGGCATTTCCACCGCTTTGCAATACATCTTTCGCAACTTGAGCACTATAACTATCAGGCATAGCAACGGCTGATTCTGCTTTCGCAATATCAGTATTAACGGCATAAATTAATACAATAAAGAATGAAACTATTTTCTTCATAGTGATTCCCTTTAAATTATTCTCTTTTCGTTGAATCTAACATGCGCAATTGAAAAAACCAGTTGTTTTCTCTCTTTCATTAAATGAACTACTTCTTAAAAAGGTAAACTAAACGGTTATTTCTTATTCGATAAAAAATCCACAAGGGTGCTTAACCCTTTACCTTTATTGGTAACTTTCCATGCCATAAATAAATCAAGAGCAATGGGTTCTCCCCCTGTTTCGATTACAATTAGTTGCCCTGTATCCATATAATGTTGGGCCAGCCTTCTGGGCAAATAGCCAATACCAATACCAGCAATGATAGCGGTAACTTTCTGTGCAATAGAACTCACATAAAAATGCTGGCTCCCTTCGATCATATTAATTGACCAAGGTATTTCATGTTGAGAAGAATCATGCACGACAACATTACGATAATTAGCAAGTTCACTCGGATGAATTAGCTGATTATTGCTTAATAACTTACGTGCCAGTTCATGTGATTGACCAACAACTAATATACTCGTTAATTCTTCTATTTTTACCGCCCTGATCCCTTTTTGAGAAGGAACGGGTGAAGGTGCTCCAATCACTAAATCAACACGGTCATCGACTAGCGCTTCCCAAGTGCCATTCATCACCTCTTCTTTGACATCAATTTCAATGCTTTGGTGTTCTAATAAAAACCGCTGAATTGCATTAAAAATAGGCTTGATATCAATAATTGAATCACATGCAATTCGAATATTTGGCTCCCAACCATTCGCAATTGTTTGCGTTTGCTCTGAAATTGAGTGGATGGCATATAAAACTTTTCGACCTTCAATCAATAAATGCTTACCTGCAGGAGTCAGAACAGCTCTACGCCCTTGTCTTTGAAAGATAGTAACATTGAGCTGCTCTTCTAGCTTTTGCACAATATATGATAATGCCGAAGGTACTTTATTTAATTGTTCTGCAGCCGCAGCATAACTACCTCTATGTTCTATAGCATCTAAGACTAATAATGCTTCAATTGTAATAGGGGGCGAAATCATAATATGTAATCCACAAGCTAAAATGTTCAATTTTTTTGAACAAACCAAACAAATATTAAGACTTATTAAGAATGTAAGCAAATTATAGAATGCTCACATACCAAACAAATTAAACCTTTAGGGATTAACAATGAATACAAAACACCTTTTTAATAACATCATTAAAACTGAACAATCATTAGCCTCTTTACCTTTACGCTTAATTGCAGGCATTATATTTATAGCGCATGGTGCTCAAAAACTTTTTGCTTGGTTCGGTGGTTATGGACTAGATGGCACAGGGCAATGGATGGAATCGATAGGTCTTGCTCCTGGTTACTTAATGGCTTTGTTAGCAGGCGGGGCAGAGTTTATTGGTGGTTTACTTTTAATTATTGGTTTTCTCACTCGACCAGCCAGTTTTGTTTTAGCCATTACCATGATTGTTGCCATTTTTAGTGTGCATATTAATAATGGACTGTTCATGAGTAATAATGGCTACGAATTTGGTTTAACCTTAATGGCAGCAACACTCGCTTTATTGATTCAAGGTGGTGGTAAATACTCCATCGACGTTGGGATTTTTAATGCGCGAAACGTTAATAAAACGATAAACGATTAAGCTCAATTTTAACGATATATTTACCTAAAGTGAGGACAAATTATGATTAAACATTACCCATATAACAGCTTAGGTAGTGCAAATCATGGTTGGCTTAAATCAAAATTCCATTTTAGTTTTGCTCATTATCATAACCCTGCTCGTATGGGTTTCGGAAAGCTACGTGTAATCAATGATGATTGGATTGCACCAAAAACCGGTTTTCCTTTACACCCTCATAAAAATATGGAGATTATCAGTATTCTTCGAACAGGAGCGATAACCCATGAAGATAATGTAGGAAATAAAGGGATCACTCAGGCGGGTGAAGTACAAGTAATGAGCGCGGGAACGGGTATTGCACATTCTGAATATAACCGAACCACAGCGCCATTAACGTTGTTTCAAATTTGGATTGAAACGAACAAATTAGATGTTAAACCACGCTGGGAAACAAAAAAATTTCCAAGCCAGCAATCGTCGAAACTCACGTTATTAGCATCAGGCTACGCTGAAGATAAAAGTGATGCTCTTTACATTCATCAAGAAGCCCGTATTTATGGCGGAAAATTAGCAAAAGGCTCGTTAATTGAACATGACATTCATCATCAGGCTTATATTTTAGCCTCTGATGGGATGTTCAAACTCGAAGACAATACGGATAACATCACGATGAACAAAGGTGACGGTGCGGAAATAACCCAAAATAATTCAGTAAGGGTTCGTGCATTAACTGATTGTGAAATTATTATTATTGATACTGTTAAATAACTTACACTTTTAAATGTGCCAAGAATGCTCAAACTCAGCTCTTTCTTGGCTCATTTATTTATTTGCTTTAATCACCAAAACAAACAAAGTTCCATTGAAAAATATCATTTTTTACCGCTTAACGCTTCCTTAAGCCTGCTGTTAAGAACTATATTTTGAACCAAAATGGTGCGCGCTCTTAATTTTTGAATATGATTAATTCACCATCTAATTGATATGTATATATTATTTTAAATGGCGTACATTTTGCTGGTATTAGTTAATGAAATAATTCTCGAGAGAAAGAATGAACAGTGTTGAAGTAAATTTTGATGGGTTAGTAGGTCCAACACATAACTATGCCGGCTTATCTGAGGGTAATGTAGCTTCATTATCAAATGCTAAAGAAAATTCAAGCCCAAAAAATGCAGCATTACAAGGCTTGAAAAAAATGAAAGCATTGCATGATATGGGTTTAACACAAGGGGTTTTTGCACCGCAAGAACGACCTGATATTTACACATTAAAACGCTTAGGCTTTCAAGGTACTGACGCCGAAATACTCAATGCGGCTTATAAAGCATCTCCCACTTTACTCGCATCTTGTTGTTCAGCTTCAACGATGTGGACAGCAAACGCTGCAACAGTATCTCCCTCAGCTGATACGCGTAATCAAAAGGTCCACTTTACCGCAGCGAATTTAGCGAATAAATTCCATCGTTCTTTAGAGCCAGAAACGACCAGTAATATTCTTAAAGCCGTTTTCGCTAACGACAATTATTTTCAACATCATCAACACTTAAATGATAACGAACATTTTGGTGATGAAGGTGCTGCCAATCATACCCGTTTATGTGAAAGCTATGGCGGAAAAGGACTCGAAATATTTACCTATGGACGTGTTGCCTTTAATCGAAGCACACCAACACCAAAGAAATATCCAGCACGGCAAACGTTAGAAGCAAGCCAGGCAATAGCAAGATTACATGGCGTTTCTGCTGATAACTCTGTTTTTATCCAGCAAAACCCCGATGTTATCGATCAAGGCGTTTTCCATAACGACGTGATAGCTGTCGGTAATCAGAATGTCTTTCTTTATCATGAACAAGCTTACTTAAATACTGCTTCATTTAAAGATGAAGTGAGTAGAAAATTTTCAGGCGAACAATTACATTTAATCGAAGTATCGACAGATCAGGTCTCTATTGAAGATGCGGTAAACACCTATTTATTTAATACTCAAATCATTACATTAACTGACAAATCCATGGCGATTATTGCCCCCATGCATTGTCATGAAAATTCGAAGGTTAATAAGTATTTGCAATCGTTAATCGCGGCAAATAACCCTATAAATCATGTTGAATTTTTTGACGTCAATGAAAGCATGAGAAATGGTGGCGGTCCTGCTTGCTTACGCTTAAGAGTAGCACTTACAGAACAGGAACTCGCCGCGGTAAATACTGATTGTATATTAACAGATGCTTTGTATTTAAAATTAGTAACGTGGGTAAATGATCATTACCGAGATAGATTAAGCCTAGAAGATTTAAGAGACCCGCAATTGTTAATTGAATCTCGAACAGCATTGGATGAACTAACCAAAATATTATCTTTAGGGTCAGTATATCGTTTTCAATATTAACATGTTCATTGAAGCTTAATGCTTTAGAAAGTAATCCCATATAAATAAGGTGTGCTAATAATTGAAATCAAATAATTAGCACACCTATTAAATGGGATACTTTTTCTGTAATGTATTCATGTCTACTTTTATCGGCAAATATAATCATGAAACTTAGCTACTATATACTCGTAATCGCTTTAGTTATTTCAAACTATGCTCATTCAGTAGAATCATCGTTAGCTGATTTAGAAAACTACCAAGTCAATACGAACAAGATGGTGAGTTCTGGTTTACCGACACTAAAGCACTTCGAAAAGTTAAAGGAAATTGGCGTGACTCATGTCATTGACTTAATACCTGGCGATAGAAATGATGAAGTGACCATGCTTAAAACGTTAGGTTTAAATTACCATAACATTCAAGTTGCATGGAAAAACCCTACTGTTGATAACTTCAATGAATATGCGCTAAAAATGAATGAATTTAGTAAAGAAGAAGGGAAAATACTCACCCATTGTCGTTTAAATTGGCGCGGGGCTTTCTTTACCTACCTATACCGTGTTTCTCATTTAAAAGAAAATGAAGCAGTCGCAAAAGCCGACTTGCTAGAAATATGGCAACCTGATGAAAATTGGCAAAACTTTATCAACGAGGTCAAAGCCCAATCAAAATAAACACTAATAACATTCATCACCCTTAATCACTTTACGACATCGGTTGTTCAAAAAGTTTTTTTCCTTCGGTCAATAAATGAGATACTGCTGGATGCTTTACTTTTCGTTCTGGGGAAATTAAATAATAGTGCTCTATAACATCATTGGTTCTGCCAATCAATTCAACGTCAAATTGCTCTAATACATGATTTTCAATAATGGTTGGAGCACAAAACACGCCATAGCCGGCTTGGCCAAAATATTTTGTCAGTATTGAATCATCAAATTCACCTATAATTTTTGGTGAAATGCCCAGTTGTTCGAACCAAGAGAGTACATTCAAATGTTGATTAGAGCCTTCTCCTGCAGTAAAAAACGCTGCGCGATCCAATGAATGGGGAAAATCATTTTTTAACGTAGTTGCTAGTGTCTTATTTGCAAAAAAGCTTAAGCCACATTTACCTAATAAATGACTAAAGGCTTTTATTGGTGAATTTCGTGGTAATGGAGTATCACTTAATATGGCGTCTAGTTTGTTCACCGCTAACTCACCAAGTAATACGTCTAAATTAGTTTCCTTACAAACCAATTTTATTGAATCATCCATCGTATAAATTGCTTTTAAGAAGTTAAACGAAAAGACTTTGGCAATAACGTCCTTAACCCCCATTGAAAAACGAAAAGAAAAATCAGTTGAATGGTTTTTTAGTGAATGAATCAGCTCATCGCCCAAGCTAAAAATCTCTTGCGCATAACTTAATGTAATATGGCCCATATCATTTAACACTAATCGTTTACCCCGCCTATCAAATAAATTATAACCTAACTGATGCTCAAGCAAACTCAATTGAGCACTCAATGTTTGCGGTGTTATATGCATAATTTTCGACGCTTGAGCAATAGTTCCATACGTTGCAATCGCATGAAAATACTGCAAATGATGATAGTTAAGCCTTGCCATAATATTACCTTTGATGTGCTTTTGAAGTTTATTATCAACTTATAACTGATAATAACACAAAGATACACGGCTTTTATTGTCATGAACGGTTAACTATAAATATTTTTAATTATTATCGGGAGTTATTGTGTTAGAATACAACCTATTCAATTAAGGATTTTTATGAATAAGCACGATGAACTCCCAATAGAGCACCATGATGCTTTAATTTCTTTTTTACATAAGCTGATTAAGTTCGCAATTAGAATTTTGGCGGTATTAATGGTCGCTGTTATTTTCTGGGGAGTTGCGGATGTTATATATGTATTCTACATGCAATTAATTCAACCACCATTTATGCTACTTATGCTGTCTGACATATTCAAAACATTTGCCGCATTTTTAGCGGTTTTAATTGCCATTGAAATTTTTCAAAATATTGTTTTATATTTAAGAACTGACGTTATTCCTCTACAATTAGTGGTCGCTACAGCTTTAATGGCCATGGCAAGAAAAATTATTATTATTGATTTTAATGAAGTCATACCAATGCACATATTTGCCGTAGGATTTGTTGTTTTATCACTAGGCATTACTTATTTCTTACTGGGAAAAAAGCGCGATTTGCTTTAATTTAACTCTCAATACCCTAAACCACTAGCAACAAAGTATCTTGATTTTTTGACACCGATAACGATCTATAAATTGGTCGTTATCGGTGTTTTATTGTTTCCCTACATATAACTTCTTAATCTATTTTTTCATAAGATAATCATTATAAAACCTTTCACACAAAACAACTTTTAATTGTTTAAAACGAAGATTTATACGACTTTTATTGTTTAAGTTGTTTCGCTATAACTAACAATAAATTTAAATGTTAATACAATTGAGTACCACCTTTATTCTAACGCAATTGAATATTAGCAATAATAAGGAATATATAATGATAGCTTTTAAAAAAATATTAGTCGTTACATCTACAGATTCAATTCAACCATCTGTTATTTCACAATCTGCTAGAATTGCTCAAAAACATCAATCCCATGTGACGTTTTTTAATGTTATCGAAGATCTACCTCAAGAGCAGTTAAAGTGGATCACGGCCTTACCACCACAAGAACTAATGACCAATGTTGTAGCGGAAAAAGAAATATTACTAAGCGACTATGTTAATAGTATTGAAGGTAAGTACCCTTCTGTCGACACATCTGTCAAGGTCGGTTTACCTTTCATTGAAACAACCAAAAAAGTTCAACAAGGTGAATATGACCTTGTTCTGTTGGCGGCTAAATCGAAAGGAAAGCCTCGTAAAAGTTTTTTTGGTAGCACGACTGTACACTTAATGAGGAAATGCCCATGCCCGGTACTCACTATTGGTGACAACAGTGATAAACCAATAAGAAGAATAGTTGCAGCTATAGATGTTTACGCCCCTACGGCAGAAGGCAGATAACTTAATGAGAGTATTTACCACAATGCCGTTAATTTAGCGAAACAAGAAAATGCTGAACTACATGTAATACACGCATGGAAATTGCCGAGTGAAGATTATTTGACGGCTTGGGGGAATCCCTCTGCAATAGACCGTATAGAAATCATTATGAAAGAGAAACAAGATAGAAAAAAGCATATGGATAGAATTATTGAAGACGGTTTAACCATGCCTAGCTCACCAATAACTATTCTTATGGAAGGAGAGGCACAAGAAAAGATCCCTGAATATGTTAAAGACAATGATATTGACTTAATCGTTATGGGTACCGTATGTCGCACTGGAATTCCTGGATATTTTATTGGGAATACTGCGGAGTCGATTTTAAGCGAAGTATCCTGTTCAGTATTAACGGTGTTTTTCAAGGTAGTTGTCGCCTAAATTACTACGCAGCTTTTTTATATTGCTCCGGATTTAATTCCGCAGCACCTATTGGCTGCCAGTTTCGTTCTTCTTTTGACCATCGCTCTGGATGCTCATTTCTTTTTTCTTGATACAGTACTTTTCGTTTCCCTAGTATTTCAATATCAAGACCTTCATGTCTTTGGTT
>Ga0233426_10000670_pt1 | contig 35271 bp, 29 predicted proteins | sample SI_118_April2016_6_FD_179875 | JGI IMG/M metagenome (GOLD analysis project Ga0233426, IMG submission 179875) | Seawater microbial communities from Saanich Inlet, British Columbia, Canada - SI_118_April2016_10_MG | ecosystem: Environmental > Aquatic > Marine > Inlet | place: Canada: British... | reverse complement strand
TTTGGGCCTTATAGTATCCTACCTATGGTTGCTACTTATTGCTTTTTGCATTTTGGGAAACCTCCCACCGAAACACTTAGTTCCATCTTTGGAGGTTATGTCTTGGGTATCGTCGCCCTTAAAAATAAGAATATATGGGGGGGTGTTATGGTCCACGTGGGTGTAGCATGGTCCATGGAATTATTTGGATATCTGCAGACAAGATTCTAGAGTTAGTTATAAATTTGAACTATGGAGTATAATATGATTTGGTTTTTGTTAATGGGAATAGCAGCAGGAGCAGCCATTGGCTATTTAGTTGCGTTGGTCAGGTATAAAAAACCCGCTCCAGAAGTCCAAAAAGCCCAACTTCAGCTCATTATGGAGCAAGACCGCACGGCATTGCTAGAAAAAGATTTGACTCGAGTCAATGAATTGCTGCAAGAGGAGCGTGCAAAAGCAGATAAATTGAATACTGAAAAAGCAACCCTTTCCGCCAATTTCTCAAACCTTAAAGAAAAATTAGAGACACAAAAAAAAGAAGTAAGCGAACTACAAAATAAATTTTCATTGGAATTTAAAAACCTTGCCAATGAAATTTTTGAAGAAAAATCAAAAAAATTCACCGATCAAAATAGAAATAATTTAGGTGAAATTCTCACTCCCTTAAAAGAACGCATTCAAAAATTTGAGCAGCAGGTCACCGATAACAATAAAGAAAGTATCCAATGGAATACGGCACTGCGTGAGCAATTGAAAAATATGACTGCTCTTAATAAGCAAATGAGTGCGGAAACCGAAAATCTTACCCGAGCATTGAAAGGAGATGCGAAAGCACAAGGAAATTGGGGTGAGATCTTATTGGAGTCCATTTTGGAAAAAGTAGGCCTCACAAAAAATGTGCATTATTTCAAAGAACACAATTTAAAATCAGAGGATGGCAGTAATCAACGATTGGATTACATACTCAAGCTTCCAGACGATAAGTGCTTGGTGATTGATTCCAAAGTTTCTTTAACCGCCTACACCCGATACATCGAAGAGGAGGTGAAAGAAAAAAAGGCGGAGCAGCTCAAGCTTCACATGGACAGCATACTCACTCATATCAAAACCTTGAGTGCTCGAAACTACCAAAACCTCCATCAAATTAAGCAACCTGATTATGTGATGATGTTTGTGGCCAACGAACCCGCACTCTTGATTGCCCTGCAACAGGACAATCAGCTTTATGAAAAAGCTTTGGACAAAAACATTGTATTGGTCTCTACAAGTACCTTATTGGCCACACTCAGGACGATTTCTTATATCTGGAAACAAGATTCTCAGACTAAAAATGCGATAGAAATCGCACGTCAAGCAGGTGCCATGTACGATAAATTCAGTGCTTTTACTGATGACCTCATCAAGGTGGGGAGTAATCTAAAAACCACGCAATCCAATTATGAAGAAGCCATGAAAAAGCTAAGTGAAGGCAAAGGCAACTTGGTCAATCGAGCAGAAAGTCTCAAAAAACTAGGTGCCAAATCCACCAAACAATTGGATCCTAGGATAATCTCTAGGGCGACCGATGAAGAAGCGGATCCACCTTCTCCTAATTTATTTGCGAACTAAAAAGCCAATTTTTACCTTTATCATAACCTATGGAATTAACTGCTGAAAATAAATTAAAAAAACTCATCGTCGTCGGAGATCGGGTATTAATCAAACCTTTGAAAGAATCAGACAAAACGACCAGTGGCATTTTGCTACCCCCAGGTGTAAGAGAAAAAGAAAAAATTCAAACTGGTTTCATTGTAAAAGTTGGGCCTGGGTATCCGATTCCCGTACCTATGGACGACGATGACGCTTGGAAACAAGAAGAAGACCAAATGAAATACGTACCGCTGCAAGCCAAAGAAGGGGATAAAGCCATTTTCCTTCAAAACGGGGCTTTTGAAGTGACGTATGAAAAAGAAAAATATTTCATCGTTTCTCAAGCCTCTATCCTCATGCTAGAGCGCGAAGAAGATTTGTTTTGAACGAAGAACCCGAGCTTCTTTTTCTATCCTGTGGGCTCGAACCATCAAGGGAGGCATAGACCTCAAAAATAAAAATTTAAAGCACCCATTCGAGGGCTTTTTTATTAAAAATAAAAATATGAATCTGCCCAATAATCCAAAACCTGAGCAACCCAATAATCCTTTGCACGGCGTCAAGCTCGCTGATGTACTCGAAGCCCTAATCAAGCATCATGGATGGGAAAATATGGCTTTGAAGATCAATATCAATTGTTTTAAAAATGACCCGTCGATCAAATCCAGTCTGACTTTTTTAAGAAAAACCCCATGGGCTCGAGATAAAGTTGAAAGACTTTACCTCCAAATCCCTAAGAGATGATTCTTTTTACGCGGACTCAAATTTAAACTAACAAAAAATACCGTACTGTAAACGCTGATTGAAACCTCTTGCTTTTTTAGAGACGATTAGAAGCGTTGGCTTCGGGATATAAAATTGCTTGTATATCTCGCCATTGGATCAACTTGATCTCGTTTTGTTTAAGTAAATCTTGAAATTTTTTACTTGACACGACCTGATAATCTTTCACACGCCATTTGGTTCCGTAAGCTTCTCGATCTTTAGTGATTGCCTTCATCTCCTCCTCATCAAAAGCCAAATGGACCAACAACTGATTGAGCCCAGGTTTGATGGATGAAAGAACCTCTGCATAATATGATTCCATCGCATCTAATTCTGTCCCTTTTAAGGCCATAAACATTTGATCTACCAATACTACCTGTGGAGGCAGAGGAAAGTGTTCATCAAAATGTGGTGCTAAAAGCTTCGGGACAAATACAGGTATTTGATTTTGATGCCCCACTTCTATATAGGTTCTAAAAAATGCTGGGTCAAAAAATAAGGTACCTTCATGACTGTCCATATGGGTCGGCGATATACCCAAAGCCCGGGCGTAGTCAATTTGAGCTTGCAGTTCAGTCTTTATTTCAGCATTAATCCCCTCTTTGATTACCGTTACTTTCTTTTGATGCAGAAAGCCTTCATCGTCTAGAAGGGTCTCAATCTTATTAGCAGGTGCGACGCCAGGCCATTTGTAATCAGTCCATTCTGCGGTAAAAGTTAAATGTAAACCCAAATCAATTTGTGGATGTTCGAGATAATAAGCGGCCACCTCTTCGGCAAAAGGCGAAGGCATCATGACACTGGCTGAATTCACAAATTCCTTTGAGAGCGCTTCAAAAGAGGCTTTATTGACCGATCGTGCCAGACCCAAATCATCGGCATGGATAATCAGTAATTTATCTGAGGACGTATAGCCTAGTTGTTGGGCTAAATTTTCATATTGCTTCAGGGGTCGATCTGAGTGAAGGATAAAGTTGTAGATCAATCGAGCATCATAAATGGGGATCTCATTGAGATGGAAAAACAATCTTAACGCTCCCCAAGCCATGACAACGATTAGCAACAATCCTAGTCCTATTTTTAATAACGTACGTCTTGTTAAATATCCCATCTATTTTGATTAAAAAACTAAAATACCATATTTATAAGCAAATGGTATTAATACTTGTTTTTGGATCTAGGAAAATATTATCTGGCGTCGTCTTTGCTTTCTTCCTGTTGTGGTGCAAAATAGAGGTCACTAATCGCTTCAAACAAAAGTATATGCCCAGTAGATCAATAAAGCCTGAAAAGGTAGCCTAATGGCCGTCTCCATCACATGCTGCCCTTTTCTTCGGGCTTTTTGGAAATGATAAACATTTGCCGGAAAAACCGCCAGCAATAATAGGATAACACCCATCGCCGCAGAGGAACGGAGCTCACCCACCCACAAAACCATGCCCAGTAATACCTCAACAGCACCCACTACAAAATTCGTAAGCTCTGGATAGGGCACCCACTTGGGTGTAATTTTAAGAAAAAAACGAGGTTGGATAAAATGGCTGATCCCAGCCAATAGATAAAGTGCAGACATCAATACAAGAGAAATCAATTGGGGAGTCGTCATCAAACTATTGGGTTTTTGTCCCCAATGAAGTTAATTGAAAACTCATAATAACATAAAGAAAGCTAAAATTAAAGGGCTTTTCTTTCGTTTTAATAGCTTGTTTTAGGGTTTATGTCTTTTTTAGGGCATATCAAGACCACTCAAATTTATACGCACGTAACTTTGGCCCATTTGAAAAATATTCGAAATACCTATGCCGATTTAAATTTTTCTAACTTCGCAACTAAGAGAAATAATTAAAGGATCATTTAAAATTTGGAAGAATTAATCAACAAAATAAAAAGCAGTATTACGCTAAGCGAAAGAGCTGAAGAACATCTTTTTTCCATTTCAACGGAGAAGTCCCTTTCTAAGGGGAAAATTTTAATTCGCCAAGGGCAAGTGGTAAAGAAAACCTATTTCGTTACCGATGGCTGCGTTAGGTCTTATTGTATTGATAAAAATGGTAAAGAGCACACTTTACAGTTTGCTATTAAAGATTGGTGGATTAGTGATTTTATTGCTATCTATAACAAAGAAATTGCCACACTAACTGTAGAGTGCATCACTGATTCAACCATTATTGAATTTAGCGCCATGGAATTAGACGGGATACATTCATTATTTCCAGAATTTGAGGCCTTTCAGCGAAAAAATTTAGAACGTCATGTTGTCAGTTTGCACAAAAGAATTTTAAATCAATTACAATTAACTGCTCAAGAGAGGTATGATTTATTTCTAGAACAATATCCTGATATTGAGCAGCACACTCCAAATTGTCATATCGCATCTTACTTGGGAATCACGCAACAAAGTCTGAGCCGCATAAGAGCAGAAAAAGTAAATAAATAGCTTTCTTACCATAAGGTAATTTTTACCTGGTTTCCCGATACTATTTTTGTGTCCATCTATTATAATAGGTACAGAGGTGAGCTTATTAAATTTATAAATTAACCCAATGATTGATGAAATTGATCTTTTTGTGAGAGTATCGAAGTATTCGAGCACCTTGCATCAGGTAGGTCAATAGGGGAATTATATTGAAAATGAGGCAAGTCTTATTTAATAAAAACTTAAAAATTGACATCATGATAAAAAAAATATTAATCGGGTTAGTGAGTGTTATCGTCGTTGCATTTATTATTATCTACACCCTAACTCAACCTAAACTAGAAAATGATGGTTCGTATAGCCCCTCAAGTTTAGCATTGTCTTTAGGAACTGTTGCCAAAACTGATTTTGACGAGATCAAGTATACAAAATACCAAGGAAATAAGTCGAAGATTTTGGTAATCTTCACTGAGCAAAAAAACTTGGAGATGAAAAATGGCAAATTATTTTCTACTGGAAATCATCCGGTAGAGTCGCTTGTGCCAATGTTACACCTTAAGAATGCAGGGTTTGATTTTGAAATTGTAACTCCTACCGGTAAACCTGTTGTATTTGAAATGTGGGCTTTCCCCAATGAGGACGAGGATGTGAAAGCTATTTATAATGAGTACAAATCAAATTTTAAGAAACCCATTAAATTGATAGATTTCATCACTCATTCATTTGTAAATGATAGTTCTTTTGCAGCGGTATTTGTGCCTGGTGGACATGGGGCTATGATTGGCATCCCAGAAGATAGAAATGTTGCAAAGGTCTTACATTGGGCACATGAGAATGACTTATTTACTATTACCCTTTGCCATGGGCCAGCGGCATTATTATCAACGACTTTGGATAACCAAAAATTTCTTTACGATGGTTACAAGATGGCTGTTTTTCCTGATGCGATAGATGAAATGACTCCAATGGTTGGTTATTTACCTGGTTACATGGTAAACAGTTTGAGTGAGAGATTGAGAAGCTTAGGTGCTAATATTGTTAATACTGAATCGGATAAGACCGTTATTGTAGATAGAAAATTAATCACAGGTGCAAGTCCTTTAGCATCAAATGAATTAGGAAAACTAGCTACTGAAACGCTATTGACAGAACTGAATTAAAAGGTTCGAAGTTCATAGATTATAGATTACTTGTTTTAGAATCAATGGACTAGTTTTAGTTTCATAAGAATCAATTAATCTTTAAGTTACTAAGTACAATTAGGTATTTTTTTTATTAAAATTATTTGTTCAAAGAGTCTAGATCCAATGTGTTAATTTGTTTCCCTTTTTTAGTTGCTATAAACGAATGTACATTTCCTAATTCCGAAATTAAAGATAATTTGGTTTCAACGAAGATTTGATAAGCCTCAATATCTTTTAACATTACTTTCAGCATATAATCAAAATTTCCCGTAACCTGATAACACTCTAAAACTTCCGGAAAGTTATTAACTTTTGATAGAAATTTTTCTAAATAACTTCTTGAATGACCTTTCAATGTGATTCCAATGAATACAGTTAGCTTGAACCCTAGTTTACGTTCATTCAATACGGCCATATAATTCTTTATGTAACCTTCTTTTTCTAATTTTTTTATTCTCTCAAAGATTGGTGTTGAAGATAGGCCCAATTTTTGACCCATACTTTTGGCCGTAATTTCTGAATTTTCTTGAAGTAATTTTAAAATTTTAATATCTGTACTGTCTAGTTTATTTTTCATAGGGAAAAGCAATAATAAAACAGCATTTTATGGATAAAAATAGATTTTTAATACAAAACTTGGTATAAATATAGTGAAAATCACTAAATAATACATATATATTGAAATAATAAAATTATATAAGGGAATTTTACGATAATTTTACTTTTATTCAAACTAACAAAAAAGTAAATGACCTTTTGAAAATGCGTCAATGTCCTTTAGATACAATTATCGGAAGACCTTTCATAAACCAATTAAACCGCTAGTCTTGTGAAGCAACATTATGATCTTTATAAAGAGGAAGATTTTGAGGTTTGGCAGACTTTATGTAATAGGCAAATGAGCCAATTAACAAATTCGGCAAGTGCTACTTATTTGGCAGGTTTGAAAAAAATTAACTTTTCTGCTATCGAAATTCCAAAATTCAATAAAATAAATCAAAAATTAAAAGTACTGACTAAATGGGAGTTGGTTGTGGTTCCTGGTTTAATTCCTGACTTAACATTTTTTGAATTGATGTCTAATAAAAAATTTCCTGCAACGACATGGTTGCGTAAAAAATCGGAATTAGACTATTTGGAAGAACCTGATATGTTTCATGATGTTTTTGCACATGTGCCCCTTTTGACGGATCCTTTTTTTGTAAAATTTTTAGCTGCATTAAGTAATCTTGGTTTGACTTATGGTAACAATTTGGATGCGATTGAGGCCCTCTCAAGAATATATTGGTTTACAGTGGAATTTGGTCTGATTAGAGAGCAAGATCAATTGAAGATTTATGGGGCAGGAATTTTATCTTCCTCAGAGGAAACAGCTTACTGTTTGTCTGAAAAGGCCACTCATTTTGAATTTGACTTGGAGAAAATCATTCATCTCAATTTTCGAAAAGATGTAATGCAAGAGAATTATTTCATCATATCATCATATGAGCAGTTATACGAATCTATTCCTGAAATTAATAGAAAGATGTATCTCATGTATGGTGAGTGAAAGTAAAACGACAAGATAACTATTATCCTATCGGACTAGAGAATGGATTTCTCCAAAGGAAAAAATAAATGAAAGTAGCAATCATTAAATATAGAGCAGGCAATGTTTAAGGTATACATCAAGAAAAAGGATTATGCGGGAGGCATTGTTAGAGAAGAGATAAAAAGCGAAAATAATGCCAAAATCTGGAAGCTATCTTCCAATGAAAACATTTTAGGCCCTTCTCCGCTAGCACAGGGGGCCATTAAAAGAAGTCTCGAAAATATTCATGAATATGATTTTCGTGATGATCACCTTTTGAAAAATGCTATATGCGAAACATACCCCAACCTCACATCAGAAAATCTTATAACGGCCAATAGCGGTATTGAAGTTCTCGAACTGATAACAAGAGGCTTTTTGAGCCCTGGATTAGAGTGTATTATTAGTCACCCCACTTTCGTTGCCTACGAAAATATGATAGAAAATGAGGGAGGGAAAGTGATTAACATACCTCTGAATTCTAAGAATTATACCATTGATGTTGACGGTATTTTGAATGCTGTAAATGATGCGACCCGTCTGGTTTTTATTACCAATCCTAATAATCCCACAGGAACTTATACTGATAAAAAAAAGATAGATTATTTAATTACCAATTTACCTAAGGATGTAGTGGTAGTGTATGATGAAGTATACTTTCATTTTGCCAACGCCTCAGATTTTCCAAGAGCTTTTGATTACATAAAGGATAATAAAAATGTTATTGGCATTCATAGTTTTTCTAAAGCATATGGCTTGGCAGGAATACGTTTAGGTTATGGTATCTCGACATCCAAAATAATTTCTTATTTAGAAAATATCAAACGCCCATTTATGATAAATACTCTGTCTATGGTCGCTGGTATTAATGCGTTGAAAGATACCGAACATCTACAAAGAACTGTTGATTTAATAACCACTGAGAAAGAATGGTTGTATAAAGAATTCCGCAAGTTGAATGTTAAATATTGGCCAACTCAGACCAATTTCATTTTCATCGAACCAAAAATTCAACTCAAAGATTTTGTAAACGAAATGCTAGTTCAGGGTATAATGATAAGGGGTTGTGAAAAATTCGGAGCCCCTAATGGAGCAAGAATAACTATTGGTAATCGGGAGGCCAATAGTGCCTTGGTAAAAGCCATTTCTAATATTTATAACCCCCTATGAACATGTCTAGAGATTATATGTTAGAAAGTATTCCGCCTAAAAGACACACCATTCTTAAAAGTGCAGAAGGCAATCATGATTAGGAAAAATTATAAAAAACAAAAGAATGGCAGAGGTTAAAAAGTTGATGGATTTACAAAATACTGAGTACGGATTAAAGAAAATATTTGAAGACGCCGAGGATTTTCTTCCACTACTTGGAACAGATTATGTAGAGCTTTATGTGGGTAACGCAAAACAAGCCGCACACTTCTACAAAACCGCATTTGGTTTTCAATCTGAAGCATACGCCGGATTAGAAACAGGATTGAGAGACCGGGTTTCATATGTCTTGAAACAAGGCAAGATACGTTTAGTGTTGACTTCTCCATTGATCAAAGGAGGGGAAATCAATCGCCATATCGAAACACATGGCGATGGTGTAAAAGTTATTGCATTATGGGTAGATGATGCTACCAAATCGTTCGAAGAAACCACCAAAAGAGGTGCGAAACCTTACATGCAACCTACACAAGAAGAAGATGAAAATGGTTCTGTAGTTCGCTCAGGTATTTATACCTACGGTGAAACTATTCACATTTTTGTAGAGCGTAAGAATTATAATGGAGTGTTCTTACCAAGTTATAAGAAATGGGAGTCGCATTACAATCCTATAGCAGTGGGGTTAAAGTTTATCGACCATATGGTTGGAAATGTTGGTTGGAATGAAATGAAAAAATGGTGTAATTTTTACGGTAAAGTGATGGGTTTTGCTCAAATAATATCGTTTACCGATAATGATGTTTCAACAGATTATACTGCTTTAATGAGCAAAGTGATGAGCAACGGAAATGGGAGGGTAAAATTCCCGATTAACGAACCGGCAGAAGGCAAGAAAAAGTCTCAAATAGAGGAGTATTTAGATTTTTACAATGGGGCAGGCGTTCAACATATAGCGGTGGCCACTGATGACATTGTATCAACTGTTTCTGAAATGCGAGACAGAGGTGTCGAATTTTTGTATGTCCCTGATGAATACTATGATGATTTATTGGAGCGTGTTGGAGAAATTGATGAGGATATTGAAGTTCTTAAGAAGCACGGAATCTTAATCGACCGAGATGAGGAAGGCTATTTATTACAATTGTTTACAAAAACAGTAGTTGATAGGCCCACAATGTTTTTTGAAGTAATTCAACGCAAAGGTGCCCAGTCCTTTGGCGTTGGTAATTTCAAAGCTTTATTCGAGGCTATTGAGCGCGAACAAGAATTAAGAGGGACATTATAATTTATAATATGAATAAAGTTGTCAAAGATGCACAAGAAGCCATTCAAAATATAAAAGATAACTCCATCCTAATGGTGGGTGGGTTTGGATTATGTGGGATTCCAGAAAACTGTATCACTGCCTTGGTACATAGTAATGTTAAGGGCTTGATTTGTATTTCTAATAATGCTGGCGTCGATGATTTTGGGTTAGGCTTGCTTTTTCAAAAGAAACAAATTAAGAAGATGATTGCTTCTTATGTAGGCGAAAATGAAGTCTTTGAAAGGTTAATGCTGGATGGTGAAATTGAAGTTGATTTAATTCCCCAGGGCTCTTTAGCTGAAAGATGTCGAGCGGGTGGTGCTGGAATTCCAGCATTCTATACGCCTGCGGGTTTTGGAACAGAGATTCAAGGAGATAAGCCGACAAAAGTTTTTAATGGAATACCACATATATTAGAAAGTGCTTTGACCGCAGATTTCGCCATTGTTAAAGCATGGAAAGGTGACAGGAATGGAAACCTTATTTACAAAGGGACTGCCCGAAACTTTAATCCTGTTATGGCTATGGCAGGTAAAATTACCATTGCTGAAGTTGAAGAGTTGGTTGAACCAGGTGAATTAGATCCAAATTTCATTCATACCCCGGGGGTTTTTGTCCAACGTATTTTTCAGGGAAAAGCATATGAAAAAAGAATTGAACAAAGAACGGTAAGGAATAAATGAGAATCATTTAACCATTAACTTGTGCTAAACAGAAAAGATATAGCGAAACGTATTGCTCAAGAATTAAAAGATGGGTGGTATGTAAATCTTGGAATCGGTATTCCAACACTAATTGCAAACTATATTCCTGAAGATATCAATATTGAATTTCAATCTGAAAACGGTATTTTGGGGATGGGTCCATTTCCTTATGAAGATGAGGAGGATGCTGACTTAATCAATGCAGGAAAACAAACAATTACGGCTTTATCAGGGGCAAGTATTTTTAACTCTGCCACCAGTTTTGCTATGATTCGAGGGCAGCATATAGATCTTACTGTGCTTGGGGCAATGGAAGTATCTGAAACTGGAGATATTGCCAATTGGAAAATCCCTGGGAAAATGGTAAAAGGCATGGGAGGAGCTATGGATTTAGTTGCCTCTGCAAAAAATATTATTGTCGCTACCAGCCATACCAACAGAGACGGGAAATCAAAACTGCTTAAAAAGTGTACCCTTCCATTGACAGGCCTAAGATGTATAAAAAAAATAGTTACTGATTTGGCTGTGCTCGACGTTGTGCTAGGGGGATTTAAGCTCATAGAACGTGCTCCAGGAGTTTCGGTTGATAAAATCAAATCAGCTACGGAAGGGACATTAATTATAGAAGGAGAAATTCCAGAAATGAAAATAAATTAAAACGCTATGCCTATTTATCATAAACTGGGAGAAATCCCAAAGAAAAGACACACCACTTTTGAAAAGAAGAATGGGGGGCTTTATTATGAACAATTGTTTGGAACTATTGGCTTTGATGGAATGTCCACTTTATTGTACCAGGTTCATCGCCCAACTCAGGTAAAGGAAATAGGAGAATCAGTAGATGTTAGCCCAAAAATTGCAGTCGACAAAAATATCACCTCTAGAAAGTTGATTGGCTTCGATGTCACGCCTAAAGAAGATTATTTAGCCTCTAGAGAACCTCTTCTGGTCAATACTGATGTATATATAGGCGTCGCAGCTCCAAAGAAATCGCTGACAACATATTTCTATAAAAACGCTGATGCCGATGAAATGCTATTCATACACAAGGGATCGGGAAAGTTAAAAACCTTTATGGGAATTATTCCGTTTGAGTACGGTGATTACCTGATCATTCCCAGAGGGGTGATTTATCAAATAGAATTTGATACTGAAAACAACCGAATACTCTATGCCGAATCTTTTCGTCCAATTTATACGCCCAAACGTTACAGAAATTGGTTTGGTCAATTGTCAGAGCATTCCCCTTTTTGCGAGCGTGATTATAAACTGCCCCAAGCATTGGAAACCTATGATGAAAAGGGAGATTTTCTCATCAAGGTAAAAAAACAAGGAATGCTTCATCATTTGGTTTATGCCACACATCCTTTCGATGTCGTGGGTTGGGATGGCTACAATTATCCTTACGGATTTTCAATCCATAACTTTGAACCCATAACGGGTAGAATACATCAACCTCCACCAGTGCATCAAACATTTGAGACTGACGCTTTCTCTATTTGTTCCTTTTGCCCTAGGCTCTATGATTATCATCCAAAATCAATTCCAGCCCCATATAACCATTCAAACATTGACTCGGACGAAGTTTTGTATTATGTTGCCGGAGATTTTATGAGTAGAACGGGGATTGCCCCCGGGCATATTTCATTACACCCAGCAGGGATTCCTCATGGATCACATCCTGGAACCTATGAAGCAAGCATCGGGAAAAAAGAGACCCACGAGTTGGCGGTTATGATCGACACATTTAAACCATTACAAATTACGGAAAATGCCTTAAAAATTGATGATGGTAGCTACTTTAAATCTTGGGTGGAATAACAAGTAGAAGTGTTCTATAATATCAACTAGAACCCAAATGCAATAATAACGCGAACTATGATAATAGAAATACCAGAAAACTCAGACTTTTCCATTCACAATATTCCATTTGGGATATTTGAAACCTCAAATAAAGGTGCGAGAGCAGGGGTTGCTATTGGAGAGTACATTATTGACCTAGCCGAATTATCTGACCACGGAGTGTTTGAATTCGAAACTTCAGTACTCAAAAAAGAGACCTTAAATGATTTTATTTCGCTAGGAAAAGCGATCACTTCTAAGGTCAGAATAGATATTCAAGCGTGGCTTCAAGACACTTCCTCAGTCTTAGCTAAACATTCAGAATTATTCATAAAGCAATCTAGCGCAAAAATGCTTATGCCCATTAGGGTTGGGGACTATACTGATTTTTACTCTAGCGAAGAACATGCAACAAACATTGGAAAAATGTTTCGTGATCCTAAAAATGCCTTATTGCCCAACTGGAAACATCTTCCAGTCGGTTATCATGGGCGTGCAAGTTCCATTGTTGTTTCTGGAACGCCCATCCATCGACCCGTTGGACAAACCAAGCCCAAAGAAGATCAACCCCCTGTACATGGCCCTACGAAAAGATTAGATTTCGAACTTGAAATAGGTTTTGTTACAGGCAAAAATACCCTCCTTGGGCAAAGCATTCCAACGGATAAAGCAGAGGAGTACATTTTTGGTTTAGTTCTTTTAAATGATTGGTCTGCAAGAGATATTCAAAAATGGGAATATGTTCCGTTAGGGCCTTTTTTAGCTAAAAATTTTGCTTCGCATATTTCTCCATGGATTGTTACTTTAGAAGCTTTAGATGCATTTAGAATTCCAGGACCAGATCAAAACCCAGATGTGCTTACTTATTTAAAATCTATTGGAGAAAAAAATTATGATATTCAATTAGAGGTTAGCATAACACCAGAAGGGAGTAAAGAGCAAAATATATGTCATTCCAATTATAAATATATGTATTGGAATATGGCACAACAATTAGCTCATCACACGGTTAATGGCTGTAATATAAATGTCGGAGACTTATATGGTTCAGGGACTATTTCGGGGAAAGATGAAAACTCCTATGGCTCAATGCTTGAGCTTGCATGGATGGGGACTAAACCCATTCAAATGAAAGATAAAAGTACGCGCATATTTATTGAAGATGGAGATACAGTCACAATGAGAGGGTACGGAGAAAAAAACGGGATAAGAGTAGGATTTGGAGAAGTTTCCGCAAAAGTATTGGCGTCAAAATGAGTGGGGGTAAAGTAAAAACAATTGACCCGAATGCCATTTCACAAATGGAATTGCATCATCATTTGATCTCTGCTGTAGCCCCACGTCCCATTTGTTTTGCAAGTACAATAGATAAGAAGGGGAATGTTAATTTAAGTCCATTTAGCTTTTTTAATGTATTCAGCTCAAATCCGCCTGTGATGATTTTTTCACCTGCTCGTAGAGGAAAGGATAATACAACTAAACACACCTATGAAAACATCCTCGAGGTAAAGGAAACGGTAATCAATATGGTAAATTATCCCATAGTAGAGAAAATGTCACTTTCAAGTACAGAATATGAAAAGGGAGTAAACGAGTTCATCAAAGCAGGTTTGAAACAAATACCTAGCGAGAAAGTTAGGCCACCAAGAGTTGGTGAAGCTCCTGTTTCATTTGAGTGTGAAGTAGATCAAGTAATCGAATTGGGGAAAGATGGAGGTGCTGGTAATCTCATTATCGCCCGTGTTGTTTTGATTCATATGAAAGAAAAATATTTGGATGAAAAAGGATATTTAGACACAAAAAAACTTGATTTAGTGGCCAGAATGGGAGGTAGTTGGTACAGTCGGGCAAATCAAGATTCCTTATTTGAAATACCAAAACCAGCACTCAAAAAAGGGATAGGGATAGATGCATTACCAAAGGAAATTAGAGATAGCAAGGTTTTATCTGCTAACAATCTAGGGAGATTAGGTAATGTGGATAAATTACCCTCAAAAGATAAAATAAATGAAATAATCACCAAATATGATTTATCTACAGAATCCTCATTATTAAAATGTCATCAAAAGGCTAAGGAAATATTAAAAAATGGACCTGCTGAGGATGCTTTATCAGTGTTATTATATGCGGTGAAAACTCACAAATAAGGTTGAATACTAAAAACTTCAGTATATTTAGAAGGTAATTATTGTCTTGGCAAAACGAAATACTATTGAAAAATTCCTTGGAAGTTTATCCACAGCTCCTGTACCTCAATTGGGGCATTAGCCATAAAAAGAGCTTTAACAGCGGTAGAGGTTGAGCCAAAGTATGGGGGTGAAGTTGTTCATGGGAAATGTATTGCAAGTAGTCTCAGGCCAAGTGCTAGCATGTCAAGCAGCCTTGATAGCTGGGGTTCCTGTTGCTGTTCCTTGTACTAGCGTAAATAAAGTGTGTTCTTCCAGTATGAAATCCATTAGCATGGTCGGAAAAGCTATTGCCTTGAGGATGTTTAAATTGTCTTTGCTGATGGGATGGGGAATTAGAAGTCACAAAACCTATGGAGGAAGAGGGGGCCATTTAAGTCCTTTATGGAACCATTCTCACTGATCTATCCCCTCCTTATGTAATTTCAAATCATTCTATGTCTCCTTTTTATTTCAAAAGAATTAAATTAGGTCATATTAAACAGGCCTAGATATGAAATATTCACCGTTGTCACCATCCTTCTTACCCATCATTTGCTCAGCTTTATGGCTGAGTTGTCAAGGCCCCACGGCCCCCTCCAATGAAAAAACCAGCGAATTGATTGAGCTGAAAGTGACCGAAGGCACGAATATGGCGGTGGCCTTGTCTCCTGACGGCAACACCCTTGCTTTTGACTTGGTCGGGCGCATTTGGTTGATGCCCGTATCGGGAGGACCCGGCCGGCCCATCACCGACTCACTCGGTAATGCGAGACAACCTTCTTGGTCTCCTGACGGCAGAAAGCTCACATTTCAAGGATATTGGCAAGGTAACTGGCACATCTACATCGTCAACGCTGATGGCAGCAACTTAAAGCAAATGACTTCTGGAGATTATGACTATCGAGAACCTCACTGGTCGCCAGATGGGACTACTTTGGCCTTCTCCTCAGATCGCAGTGGCAATTACGATATTTGGACTTTAGATGTGGTCGGTGAACAGCTCATCCCCTTTACTTCCAGTCCCACCAACGAATATGGTCCCACATGGTCTCCTGATGGACAACAATTGGCTTTTGTCTCTAGTGACAAAGCATCAGGAAAAATTTTTATCCGATCCACCATAGATGATTCAGAGCAGATCGTCTATAATGGCCATGGAAAGCTGACGGGTATTTCTTGGTCACCAACAGGCCAGCAGCTATTGTTTAATGAACATGCTGGCATTGAAGCTGCCCTGAAAAAAATTAATCCTGAAACGGGTCACTTGCAGACCTTATCTGGGCCCCTAGAAGATGTCTTCCCTTTTCGCCATAGCTGGCAATCAGACAGTAGTTTTATCTATACCTCGACAGGTAAAATTCTCCGGAAAACTAGAGACGCTCCTGCCACTGAAATTGCATTTGAGGTAAACTTATGGTTGAACCGATCCCCTTATCAACGAAAGAAAAGAAATTTTGATGAGACACAAGCACAAGCAGTCAAGGGTATTGCTTGGCCCAATCTATCCCCAAAAGGTACCGAAGTCGTATTTGTTGCCCTCCAAGATCTCTGGCTAAAAACTATGGACGGTCCCATCAAGCCCCTCACCAATGATCCTTTTGTACAACTGATGCCCATCTGGTCACCAGATGGAACATCCATCGCCTACAGTTCTGACCAATCCGGATCTTTTGCGATCTGGATCCTAGATTTAATCAGTGGTGCCACGCGCAATTTGATCACCACGGGGACTTGTGTTTCGGGTATGTCCTGGTCTCCAGATGGCCTCAAAATTGCCTTTACGGAGAGTTTTGGCCCCAAGCGGGGACGATTGAACTGGGTGGATGTCAACAGTGGAGTCCGAAAGCAACTGGGTGATGAAATGGCCAGTAGTGTGGGTACTCCTACCTGGTCTCCCGATGCAAAAATCATTGCCTTGACCGCTCTTAATCCCTATTCTTCTTTGTACCGAGAGGGGGTTAACCAAGTCTTGTTATTTCCGATAACTGGTGGGTCTCAACGTCCACAAAAAGGAATGAATCATTGGTCCTTGGGGGTACGAGGCAATGATGGCCCCGTCTGGTCTCCAGACGGCAAATATATGACGCTTATTGCCAAAGGCGTCCTCTGGCTCTTGCCTGTCAACGGGTCCGGTGATGCCACTGGAGACCCTATCAAACTAACTGAGGATTTGGCGGATGTACCTAGCTGGCATGGAAACAGCAAGGAGATCTTATATATGGCTACTGATGAACTCAAACTGATCAATATTGATGATCAAACCACTGCTGATTTTCCCATAGAGATGAACTGGAATCCTGCCCACCCCAAGGGAACTACCATTATCCATGCAGGCGGACTCATCGATGGTTTAAATGATACGGTCTGGAAAGATAGGGACATCCATTTGAAAGGACATAGGATCACAGACATTCTGCCCCATGATCCCTCGCAGAAAGCCGACCAAAAAATTGATGCTTCTGATGCTTATGTGATGCCCGGCCTCATTGATCTTCATGTGCATGAGGGCAGCAACGACGGTGAACAGCTTGGAAGGACTTGGCTCTCTTGGGGGGTGACGACCGTCCGAATTCCAGCAGGGGATCCCTATGATATTCTCAATAGAAGAGAAGCCTTTCAATCTGGAAAAGCTCTAGGGCCGCGGATTTATTTCACCGGAAATCCTATCGACGGTAATCGTATTTTTTATGGGGGCAGTCCCACCATGGAAACCACTAAGCACATTGATCAAGTACTGAAAAAAGCTGAGTTGCTTGATTATGACTTAATCAAAACTTATGTGAGATTACCTGACGCCGTCCAAAAAAGGATCATCGATGGGGCTCACCGCATGGGGCTACCGGTCACCTCCCATGAGCTCTATCCCGCGGTGGGTTTCAATGGAGATGGCGTCGAACACGTCAAAGGGACCAGTCGCAGAGGGTTTTCACCCAAACTCTCCGAAACTATGCGTGCCTATGATGATGTAACAGACCTCCTTGCCCGCTCTGGTATGTATTTCACGCCGACCACGGCCATCTACCTAGGATACAAGTATGTCATGGCTAGAAATCCCAGTGCCCTAGATGACCCCCGACTCGCGGCGTTGAGCTCCTTGGAGTACCTCTCAAGTGTGAGCGCCTCGTCCGAAAAAATACTGGAAAATCAAGCACAATACGATCGCTTGTATGCCAATGTGATTCGAATGGTCGCAGACGTACATCGAAAAGGAGGTTTGGTGGTAGCGGGAACGGATGCTCCCATATTACCTCAAGGCTTTGGCTTGCATGTCGAGCTTGAAAATTACCAGGATGCCGGACTTAGCCCATTTGAAGTACTCCAGACCGCCACCATCAATGGGTCGATGGCCCTCAATGCCCAAGACGACATAGGCACGATTGAAGTTGGTAAATTAGCCGATTTCATCATCGTAAATGCCAACCCTTTAGAGGATATTCGAAACGCCCGACAAACCAAAATGGTCATCAAAAATGGCGTTGTGTGGACCTTGGATGAATTAATGAATCCGCCCAATTAAGACGTTTTCTTTAACGCAAGCACCTGGCTCTTTAGAGCTTTCGCCCCCGCGTATAGGGTGCCCCTGCTGCGGCTAAAGCGGCTTCATATTGTTCAAGTGCGAGCAGGTATTGCTCCAAATCCCCTGTGAATTGAGTAAAATCATGCGCAGCCATCTCAAAACTGCCTTGATAGGTCTGGGTAGGGTTTTGCCGGGTCGCCCAATGGCCCGAGGCAATGTGTCCTATGCGACCACTTATGGAAGGTGAAGTGGCTTCATTAAATCCTTGACGAATGGGGTCCCCGTTGAGCCGCATTTGTAATTGATTTAATTGGTTCCGTTGTTGGTTCCATTGTGCAAAATGCTGTGCTGTGGCTTTGGGGGTTTCCTTCAAGGCCGCTTTTAGATATTCTAATCGGGTATATGCTTCTGTTATTTTCTGGCCTGCACCCTTGATCTGTCCCATCAATTCACTGGTCTTTTGTTGAAACGCTGCCAGGGCAGCTACGTCCGTATCCGCCATTAAGCTAGGTACGGGTTTGACCTCAAAATGCTGTGGGCTCCCTTGTACCTCCATCACCCCTTGATGGATGATGTAAAGGGTGACGGTATACTTGCCTGGGGCAACCAATGGTCCTTTTGGATCCCCTGCCCAGGGCGGCTTAAAGGCTGGCTTGATCAAGTTAATGGCATGGGGGGCAGGAAGCCGCAAATCCCAACTCGCCCGATGTACACCCAAGGCTTCTGCCCCTTCGATCCATCGAATGGGCTGACCACTTTCGTCCTTCACCAAAAGCAATACCTGTGGCTCGTTCTCATGGGCTTGCTCCCGCAGGACTTCCCAACCTGGAAAAGGTATGCTGGCTTGTTTTTCACGCAAACTTACCTCTTCCGCTTTTCGGTTTTTAGCCGCGGTTTTGGGAACCATATTAATGTAATAGGTAAACACCGCCCCAAAAGGAGGATTTTTGGCCACATAGTTGGTGGATCCTAAGGTGGGCATTCCTTTGGCTTGCATCGGCAGATTAGGAACATACCACCAAGCATCGCGTACCGGAAAGAGCCGATTGGCTTGATCCTCTACCGCGGCGCTCAACGTTCTCAGGACTGAATAATCATCCAAGACATAAAACCCTCGACCAAATGTCGCCCCGACCAGGTCATTGTCGCGAGCATGAAGCTCAATGTCTCGGAAAGGAGTTGTAGGTACGCCTGCTTTAAGTTTAACCCAGTTTCCCCCCTTATTGATAGAGAAATACAGGCCACGTTCAGTACCTATAAACAAAAGGTTTTCGTCTTTGTGATCTTGCTTGATCACCCAGACAATCAATCCTGCTGGTAAATCTCCTACCAAAGAATCCCATGAACGACCCCGGTCATTGCTAATGAAAAGATAAGGTTTATAATCTCCCAATTTATGCGCATCGGCAATAGCAAATAAAGTATTTATATCATGGCTAGACGCCTCAATGTCATTGATGAAAGCACGCATAGGTACCTCTGGCAGACTTGCGCTTTTACGCCAATTTTCTCCCCCATCTTCGCTCACATGAATCAATCCATCATCGGATCCTGTATAGAGTAATCCCTCTGCCAACGGGGATTCCGCTAATGAAGTAAGCGTAGCGTATTTAGACATTGCTCCGTTGTCGTACAAAGCATCGGTACTCCAAACACGATCACTTATTTCGAGGGTATACCGGTTAGTATTGGTCGTCAAATCTGGACTGACCACTTTCCAAGAGGAACCTTGATCCTCGCTCCGCCATACGCGCTGCGACCCAAAATACAAGCGCTTATGATTGTGTGGACTGATTTGTATCGGGCTGTCCCAATTCCATCTTTCTGGCGGATCATTGGGAGCTGCTTGGGGTTGAATATTTAAAACCTCTTGGCTGCGTACATCATATCGATGCAGCAGTCCCTGTTGAATTTCCATATAAGCAATTTGATCATCTTCAGGGTCAAAATGTGAGTCATAGCCATCTGCTCCCAGCGGCACAAACCAATCTTGGTTCCGAACTCCTTCTATATTCATTGTCCGAGAGGGTCCTATCAATGTTCCCAGATCTTGTGCTCCTCCAACAATGTTATAAAAAGGCTCGGCTTGGTCAAGACCGAGTTTATAAAACTGGGATATTGGCAGGTTGGGGAAATGCCGCCAGGTCGTTCCTTCATCAAAACTCTCATACAAGCCCGCATCTGTCCCGGCGAGTAGGTGTTGACCATTCTGAGGGTCGATCCACAGCGCATGATTGTCGCTGTGTTTCTCTCGGCCTGTACCAAGGTATTTGAAGCTATTGCCTCCGTCTCGGGATACATGAATAAACACATCCATTTGATAAATTAAATCGCTGTCCTCTTGCGAAACCTCAATCTCTTGATAATAATGAGGACCAGTACCTCCGGAGATATAATCGTTTTGTTTTTCCCAACTTTCTCCTTTATTGGTAGATCGATAAAAACCCTTCTCCTCGGCATTGGCCTCAATCGTGGCATAAACAAGTTGTGGGTCGGCCGAAGTAACTGCGAGACCAATTTTTCCCATATCCCCCTTTGGTAAGCCCGTTTTTAAGCGATCCCATGAGTTGCCACCATCTGTTGTTTTATAAATCCCTGACTGCGGCCCGCCGGCCAATAATGACCAAGTATGTCGCCGCCGTTGGTAAGCCGCCGCATATACCCTATCTGGATTTAATGGATCAAATTCCAAATCGCTTACTCCTGTATTCTCATCGATCTCCAATACGTGCCGCCAGGTATTTCCTGCATCTTGGGATTTATAAACGCCACGCGCACCGCCAGGAGACCACAAAGGCCCTTCTGCTGCCACCCAGATGACCTCGCTGTCTCGTGGATCTATCAGGATTTTACCAATATGCTCGGATCCAGTAATTCCCATGGATTGCCAGGTCGCACCGCCGTCGCCACTGCGATAAACACCATCTCCCCAACCCACATGACGGCCACTCACATTTTCACCGGTACCTACCCAAATGATCTCCTCATTGTTGGGATCAATAGTGAGCGTACCGATAGAATAAGAAGTCTGATCATCAAAAACTGGGGCCCAGGTGATGCCTCTATTAGTGGTTTTCCATACCCCCCCCGAACCTGCAGCGATGTACCAAGTACTGGCATCGGTTGCACTTACTGCGATATGGGCAATCCGTCCTCCCATCAGTGCAGGACCGATGCTTCGTAGAGAAAGACCTTCCACCGCTTGGGCCATAGCTTCTTGATGCTTGATTTGCGCGGTGGTCTCCGAACCAAAAAAGACCCAGCTGACCGCCCAGAATACCGTAATATAGAAGTTATGCTTGACCATAAATAGAGGGTTTGAATTGAATTTTTTGATGTCTTACGCTAGTAATATAATAAATATGCAGGTAATTTTCACACGCAAAACACTTGTTTATACGAGTTTACGCGCATCGATCACCTCCAAACAAAGCGTCAGACGTATGCATAATCTATGGTTGAAGGGAATTTTGGGGTGTGGGTCTTTATGGTGCATATCATGGCCCTTTAGATTTATAATCTCGTAACTTCGTCCCATTTGAAAAACATGCAGAATCCCTCTGACGATTTAAATTTTTTTTGTACAAAAGGGAAATAAACGTAATACGTGTATTTCCTCGTTGTGGCGCATATATGATCTTAGAGAATGAATTCCCTCGAACTTGTGAAGTTTATAAAAAAGTGTTTATAACATTGGTTTTAGTGAGTTGGCGCGGTGTCTCTACACTGACCATCTTAGATAAACCGAAAAATATTTTTTCTAAAATGACACACTTAGCTCAATACCTGCCTGCCTCGGAAAGGCCTGGATTGCAAGGATTCCACCACGAGATTCAATAGCAAACAGCACACCTGATTCCCCGAATAAATTATTACCGAACAGGCTGATCTCATAACATTTTGTTTCGAATGACCATACGTATTCTCGTACACCTAACCGAATATTATGAAATTGAAATTAAGAATAATATTCTTTAATAAACACTATACTTATATTATATATCTGAATTATAATTATATTTAAGCAAAATACACCTTAACTCATGTTGCTTCTTTTGTTTTATATATGTTTTCTAAAACTATAAAAATAAAATATGCTGGACACCATTGACCAACAAATTATTCAACTACTGCAGTTTAATGGCAAGGTTACTATTAAGGAAATAGCGAATAAACTAAACCTAACTACATCGCCAGTATTTGAAAGAATTAAACGATTAGAGGAAAAGAAAGTAATCAAGGGATACACAGCATTGGTCGACCCTAAAAAAGTAAATAAAGGACAAATTGTCTTTTGTAATGTTAGTATGCCTGATTATACCGAAAAAAATATCAAAGAGTTCGAAAACAAAGTGGACCTGATGCCTGAAGTGCTGGAATGCTATCATTTTGCAGGAGTTGTTGATTATCAGATGAAAGTTTTTGTTAGGGATATTGATGCCTATAATGAATTATTACGCAAAATCAGTTTGTTGCCAATGGTACGAGTACATAGCAGTGTTGTCGTACTAAGGCAAATAAAACATACCACGATTGTACCTATTTAAATTAGAATAATGAGCGAAATAAGTGGTACCGCAATTATTCTGGCGGATGATTTTGTAAATGGGGATACCTGTAAAACAACGCATGGCCTGATCAGAAAAAGTTTAAGGTTCGATATTCTAGGTGTTGTCGATGAAAAAAATGCAGGAAACGATGCTGGCGATGGCCATGAAAAAAGCATTCCTGTGCTTGCATCGGTAGAAGATTTGCTGGCACAATTGAATGAAAAACCAAAGTATTGCATTGTTGGAATAGCCACTGTGGGCGGAGTGATTACACCCATCATTGTTAAACATGGTTTTGCGGCTTTAAAACTTGGGATTTCTCTGATCAGCGGCTTGCATAATTTTGTTGGTGAGCATGAGGCATTAATTCGAGCGGCTAAGGCTGGTGGGGCAGATTTAATAGACATCCGAAAGTCAAAACCACGAAGCGAATTAAACTTTTGGACTGGCAGCATACTCAATGTAAAAGCACCAAGAATTGCCCTTTTAGGAACTGACTGTAATCTAGGTAAAAGGACTTCTGCACAATTTTTAGTAGACAAATGCTTAGAGATAGGTGTGAAAGCTGAAATGGTTTTTACTGGTCAAAGTGGTTGGCTGCAAGGCGGTAAATATGGTTTTATTCTGGATACTACTGTGAACGATTTTGTTTCTGGCGAGCTTGAGAATGCCATTGTTCATTGTGACAGAGAAGCATCACCTGACATCATATTTCTAGAAGGGCAATCATCCTTAAGAAATCCATCAGGACCATGTGGTTCAGAATTAATTGTAAGTGGAAAAGCTGAAGGCGTCATCTTGCAATATGGTCCTGGCTATAAATATTTCCAGGATTTAGAAGGAATTAGATGGAAATTAGGGGCTATACAGGATGAAATAGAACTGGTCCGACTTTACGGTTCAAGAGTAATTGCAGTAACTTTAAATATGAATGAAGTACCATCAGATAAAGGAAAAGAATTGGAACATCGCTTGCGTAAACAACTCAATATTCCTGTAATAAATGTATTGAAAGATGGCGTGGATGAATTGATGCCACTAGTAAAAAACTTCATTGAAAAATATAAAAAGGTATGAAGATTAAATCTGTAAAGAGTTGGAGAGAAGATTTTGGATTACTTCGTCCTTATACCATTGCTTCCAAAGGAACTACTTATGATGTTTCCAATATCATTGTGGAGGTTACCTTAGAAAATGGAGTAAAAGGATTGGGTGCTGCTGCACCAACAGAGATGGATGAAGAGGAGACTTTGGCAAAGTGTGAAGCTGTATTGCATCAAGCCAATTTAGAATGGTTGGTTGGAAGAGATATTGAATCCATAGATGAAATAAGCACAAGTCTTCGCAATCGAATGTTCACGACACCTGCATCTCGTGCGGGAGCCGATATTGCGTTATATGATGCCTTGGCTTTGCATAAAAATGTTCCTTTAGTTGACCTTTTTGGTCGTCAATTTGAAGCTTTGCCCACTTCCATCACTATTGGCATTAAATCCGTGGAAGAATCCGTGGAAGAGGCGCATGAGTACGCTGGAAGAGGTTTTAAAATCATCAAGCTCAAGACGGGCGCTTCTGCCGAGGAAGATATAGCACGTATGGCTAAATTGAGAGAGAGCATCGATCAATCCATCACCATCAGGGTAGATGCCAATCAAGGTTATGATACGGATGACTATAAAAAATTCATAAAAGGTACACGACAGCTTAATGTTGAATTTGTTGAGCAGCCTTTTCCAAAAGAGAACATAGACCAAATGCGCAGTTTGGACGAACAGTACAAGTCACTTATTGCGGTAGATGAAAGTTTACAAAACGAGGAAGATGCGGCCTTGATAGCAACTACTCCAAGGGCTTGTGGAATTTTTAACATCAAATTGATGAAGAGTGGCGGCATCTATTCGGCTATGAAAATTGCTGCCATAGCCAATAAAGCTAATATCGATCTGATGTGGGGCTGTATGGACGAAAGTAAGATCAGTATTGCTGCTGGACTTCATGCTGCATTCGCTTGCCCGAACACAAAGTATATTGACTTAGATGGTAGTCTAGATTTGGCCAGAGATTTGGTTTCAGGTGGTTTTGAAATCAAAGAAGGAATGATGCATACCCTAAACGCTCCTGGGTTAGGAGTTCAAAGACTTTCTTAAATGAAATATAAAGTTAAATGATCATGAATCGAGTTTTAATAATCGTTGGTTTATTTATCAGTTTAATTTCTTGTGAAAGTCCTACTAAAATCCAAGATTTCGTAGTCATTGGAGGCGGGTTAATGGGAAGTTCAGCGGGATGGCAACTGTCAAAAAATGGAGCAAAGGTCTTACTGATTGAGCAACAAGATTCCATTTACACATTTGGCTCAAGTTTTGGCGAGTCACGAATTTCAAGAAGTCTGGGAGCACAAGGGGATATTATGTCTTTTCTTCAGCAAAGATCAGTGGTAGAAACCAAAGAGTTAATCGAGTACTTGAATGAATCAGATAGTGGAATGAGACACTTCATGGAAGATATTTATCAAACTTCACCTGTCACCTATATTCGGTATAAATCTCAAAAAGAAGAGCTCAATATATTATTGCAAGAACAACAGGATACATATGAATATGCACCGGACCGTGAAACAGCACGAACGCTCCTTGGTATGGAAATACCTGATTCAGTGACAATAATAAGGGAGTACAAACAATATTCAGGCACACTTAACCCAAAAATATTGATTTCAAAACTTCACAAAGGGATAACACATGCGGGAAGTATTATTTTGTATAATGAAAAAGTAATCAGTTTAAAAAAGATAAATGAGCTCTATGAGATTGAAATAGAAAACACCAAAACGGGTAAATCAAGAAAACTAAGGAGTAAAAAAATAGTGGCTGCAGCAGGACCTTACAATGGTGAATTGACAGAAGATATTGCTCCTTACTTCAAAGAACTAATCAAGCCAAAACGCTTATTTCTTGCCTTTTTGAAAATTAACTCAACTACATTTATTAGCCTTTCTTCTGAACAGAGAGAAAGAATCAATCAGTCCTATCCTGTAGCAGATATTAGTTCGGAAATCTACTATTCTATGATTGAAAATCAGGATGAAGATGGGCAACCCATCTTGAAAGTTGGAGGGCATTTTCTAAGAACTGAAATTGAGAATCAGGATGAAGTGTGGGATTTGGAATTGACTGAGAACGAAGTTCTTTGGAGTAAAACAAACACGATACGTTACTTACAAATGTTAAACTTACCAATTAAGCTGGATGACCTTGAATTTGTACGGGGTTACTCCTGCGTGTATTCGTTAACCAAATCGGAAGTACCCTACGTCACCCAAATTGTAGATAAGAATAATCAGATTGATAAAAGCGCTGTGTTGGTTGGCGGGATGTCTGGAATTGGTGCAAAAGGCTCACTAACTTATGGCCTTATGGCGGCAGATCTCCTTTTGAAAAAGAACGACACCTCAACTATGTATCAAAAAACCAAAGAGGCATTGAGTACAAACAGGTTATTAAAGGATATATCAGAAATTAATTAAATGAGAAATATAGCGATCCCTAGCAAACAATTGCCTTTTATTGCAGCCCTTTTTTTGCTGATTATTACAATTCACAGTTGCGATCAAAAATCAAAAGAGTCATCGAAGGAAAATGAAAAAGAAATTAAGGACTACCAAGCACGCGCCAATGAATTGGCTCAAGAACTTCTAATAATTGATACACACATTGACTTACCCTATTGGTTGTTAGAGAATGACGTTGATGTTTCAGGCTCCCTGAATATTGGCCATTTCGACTATCCTCGAGCGAAACAGGGAGGATTGAATGTTCCGTTCATGTCCATTTATATTCCGGTTGACCAACAGGAAGTGGGCCAAGCCAAAGATTTGGCTGACTCGCTTATTGACATGGTAGAGGAAGTTGCCGAAAAATCCCCCGATAAGTTTGCCATTCCCTTTTCGACAAATGATGTAGAAGAGCATTTCTCTCAAGGCCTCATTTCATTGCCATTAGGCATGGAAAATGGAGCTGGAATAGAGGACAATCTTGAAAACCTGAAGCATTTCTACGATCGGGGAATCAGGTACATCACTTTAACTCATGGAGAACCCAACCTTATTGGTGACGCCTCCTTTTCCCCAGACCAACCTTGGAATGGTCTTAGTCCTTTCGGAGAACAGGTCATCACGGAAATGAATCGATTGGGCATCATGGTTGATATTTCACATGTGACCGATAAGACTTTCTTTGATGTCATTGATTTAACAAACGCTCCGGTTATAGCCTCTCACTCGTCGTGCCAGTACTTTACACCGGGCTGGGACCGGAACATGTCCGATGAACTCATTATTGCTTTGGCTAAAAATCGAGGGGTTATTCAAATCAACATCCTGTCGCCTTTCATTAGCAACGAACATAAAAATGCCATAGACTCGGCTCTCAATATTGCAGCAAGTCATGCTGAATCAGCATTGGGCGATCAAGGCTTAAAGTTGGTTGACGAGATCATGGAGAATGCTCCTTTAGCAGAAATTAATGTTTCCAATGTAGCAGATCATATCGACCATGTAGTCCAGCTCACTTCCATTGACCATGTCGGACTTGGTACCGATTTCGGGTCTGTAAACTGGCTACCCGTTGATTTTAAGGATGTCTCTCAGTACCCTAACTTGATTGCTGAGTTGCTCCGAAGAGGTTATTCTGACGAGGATATCTCAAAAATCTGCGGAGGCAACCTCATGAGGGTTTGGAGGGAAGTGGAAGAGAAAGCAAAAAAGAAACCAGATAATCATAGATGAATAATTTGAACTCGAACTGGAATGACCGTCATCACTAAAACTCATCAAATGCACAAGTTTCTTTCTTCATTTGGGAAAGGCCTCCTCGTAATAGCCGCATTCTATGCTAGCATGACACATGCTCAGAATGAAGAGACTCATAAAAAAGAAATCAGCTTCACAACTGACGAAGGTACCTGGATTTCGCTGGATCTTTCACCCGATGATAAGACGTTGGTATTCGAGCTATTGGGAGATCTCTACACAATGCAGATCAGTGGAGGCAGTGCTTCACTATTATTAGGTGGGAATGCATTTCACTCGCAACCCCGATTCTCGCAGGACGGGAATCAAATTTTATACGTAAGTGACTCTAGCGGATCTGATCAGGTGTGGGCAATGAATGTAATAAATGGTCAAGACTTGCGACAGGTATCATCCATGACAGCAGATATCATGATTTCACCTGAATGGAGTCTTGATGACCTATCTATTTTTGTTACTGTGGTTCAAGGGGCATTCAGTCGTAGTGCTACCCTATTTCAAGTGGATGTAAATACGGGAAAAGAAACAAGTCTATTAATGAATGCCAATGGCAATCCATCTCGACTTATCTCAGCACCTGCAGCCGGTCCCTATTTGTCTTCAGTACGATCAGATGGTCAACTCCTGTATTCATCCGTTACTCCCAGAGCTTATGGCGTGCGACAAGGTGCCACGAGTCAGGCCATGATACTTGACCCAAAATCCCGTCAAGCCAAAAAGATTTCCGTGGAGAAATCCAACTCCATGAATCCTACGTTTTCTCCTGATGGAAAATGGTTGGTTTATGCCGCCGAAAGTCAGGGTAAAACTGGACTTAGAGTTCAAGAAGTGACTAATGGTAAAGAACGATGGCTTGCTTTCCCCTTTCAGCGCAATGAACTTGAGGCAAGGGCATCCAGGGATGTTCTTCCAAATTTCTGCATTAGTAATGACAGCAAATTTGTCCTAGCAGCGTTCGATGGAAAAATCCATCAGATAAATCTCCAGAGGTTAGAAAAAAAAATCATTCCTTTTTCCGTTGAGGTAAACAAGCTCGTAAAAACTCCCCTATTTTTTCCACAAAGGATTACAGAAGCCCCCTTTAACATAAGGTTTATACAGCAGCCTGCCCTCTCGTCAGATGGTGAGATCTTAGTATCAGTTCATACCCATTTGTATCAAAGCTCATTGAAGAAAAATAAACCGGTTATGGTGTCCACAACGGACCAAAATCGCTCCTTTTACCCTTCTTGGTCTCGGGATGGTGATGCTTTTACCTACGTAACCTGGAATGAAGAAGCGGGACATGTTTGGTTAAAGAATGGAAATGGTTCGCCGAGGCAAATAACAAAATCCAGTGGCTTTTATGCCGAACCAGTAATGCATCAGGGCAAGCAAAAAATATTGGCTTTGCGTTCTTCGGTAGGGGTCAAGCGAACCAGTCAATACGTTGTTATTCCGCCAGAATCCTATTTCGTTGAAATTGATGTTGAAAGTGGAACCCATCAGGTTCTGGCCCCATCCGGTGGGTTCAAACATCCACAATACAATGCCAAGGGTGGTGGCTTTTTTGCAACCTCTCCACAACAAGGCCTGGGATTTTTTGAAAATGACAAACCCATTCGAATTCTAGCTAAACCATCGCAACCCTTTAAGGACATAAAAGTAAATGCCACGGCAAACTCCTTGCTTGCGATGACCGCAAATGGGATGCTTTACCGATTGGATATTCCTGAAAAAATATTGGAGTTTGACTCAATTGTTCAATTGGATCCGGCAACAGAGACTAACCTGCTTAGTAGTGAAAGGCCTGAAGAGTTTGGTTGGTCGGCTGATGGGGAAACACCTTTTTGGTCCATCGGGAATATCCTTTACCATGGTATTGAGAAAAATCAACTTCCTATTGAAATCAATATCAAAAAATCCAAGCCAAAGGGAAGTCTTTTGCTCTCGGGGGCCAAGATCATAAGCATGAAAGGTGATGAAATAATTGAAAATGCAGACCTTCTTATCCGTGACAATAGAATTGCCGAAGTTGGCCGAAAAGGATCCTTCTCAATCCTAAAAGGGACTCGCAAGATTGACATTTCTGGTAAGGTCTTAATGCCCGGAATTATAGATGTGCATGCGCATTTCCCGCATCCGCAGGATGTACTCGAACCTATTTCTCCTTTCACCTATTCCAATCTTGCCTATGGAACGACAACCGTAAGAGATCCCCAAAGCCCTGCTCAAATTTTCCTATACAAAGAACTCATCCAAGCGGGTGAAGCCATAGGGCCACGCATTTTTTCAACGGGTCCAGGGCTGTTTCCATTCGATCAATTGGATAGTTATGAAAAAGTAAAAGAGAGACTAGAAATATACGCCAATCGTTATCAAACACACTTGATCAAATCCTATATGATAGGTAATCGCCAAAAGCGAGAATGGATAATAGAAGCATGCAGAGAATTGGGATTAATGCCTACCACCGAAGGTGGAGCAGATACCAAGCAAAACATCACGCATGCAATGGATGGGTTTAGCGGTAATGAACATGCCATTCCAACTGCACCTTTGTATAGGGATATCACGCAATTATTCGCTCAATCTGGGATAGCCTACACACCAACATTACTAGTGGCATTCGGAGGGCCTCTTCCCATCTATCAATATATGGCAAAACAAAATCCATTCGAAGATGAAAAGGTGAAATACTATTTCCCCAATGATGCCCTTTATCAAAAGTCGGCTACACGATTACTATATTTTAGAGAGGAGGATCATCATGTGGATCTCGTGAGTGAAAGTTCTAACCGAATTCTGCTCGAAGGTGGCTTGGTTGCTTTGGGCGGACACGGTGAGATGCAGGGCTTACAAAATCATTGGGAAATGTGGTTACTGGCATCCGGAGGAATGACAAATCATGACGTGCTAAAAGTTGCCACCATTAATGGCGCGAAAGCGCTAGGTCTGGAACAAGACCTTGGCAGTATAGAAAAAGGCAAACTAGCTGACCTTATTATATTCGATGAGGATCCATTAAAAGACATTAATAGCAGCACCTCGCTTTTTAGGGTGATGAAAAACGGGGTGCTTTATAACCCTTCGACCCTTGATAAACTTTGGCCTGAGGAGCTTCCTGCTAAAACCCCATGGTGGCATCTCAAGGAATAGGTGCGATCATGACAGTTAAGGCTACTTACTTAAAATCGATTGACAATATGCGCAGATTAATTATTTCCTTCTCTCTTGTATGCTTTGCGCTGCAGGCCTTCTCGCAAATAGAGACCATCGTTGATGAACTATATGAGGAGTTTTCTGAAACGCCTGGAGCCGTAGTTGCCATTTATAAGGATGGAGAAATCAGCTTCAGCAAAAGCTACGGAATGGCTAATGTGGCACATGATATTCCTGTTAATTCAAAGACCGTATTTGATGTAGGATCTGTATCAAAGCAATTCACTGCAGCTTGTATTTTCCTGTTAGAGCAGCAGGGTAAATTATCAATTGACGACCCTATTCAAAAGTTGTTGCCGGAAATGCCCATTTACAATGGGGACACGGTGAGAATACGGCATCTAATTAATCATATAAGTGGGCTTAGAGATTACGTAGAAATCATGGCGTATGCAGGGATACCTTTTAACAACCACTTCACGGAAGAAATTGGGCTTGATATTATGTCCAGACAATTGGCACCAAATTTTAAACCCGAAGAGAATTTCATGTATAACAATGGAGGCTACCTTTTGCTTGCGATTATGGTAAGACGCGCAAGCGGAATGACTATTGGTGAATTTGCCGCTTCACAAATCTTTGAACCTCTCGGAATGGAGAGTACTTTTATCTTAGAGAATCCCAATAGGATCATCAAAAATGGAGCAACCGGATATAGCAAGTTACGAGACGGTACCATAGAAGAATTGCATTATAAGAATTTCGCCATTGGCGGAGACGGTCAGGTTAATACCACGGTCGAGGACCTTTTTTTGTGGGACCAAAATTTTTATGACCCCAAAGTTGGTGGGCCTCAATTGCTGGAACGCTTTCACCAGCAGGGTGTATTGACTAATGGTGATACCATGGCTTATGCCGGAGGCTTATTTATAGAGGAATATAAAGGTCATCGGGTGGTTCAACATACTGGAGCATGGGGAGGCTTTGTGTCTTCCTTTTATCGTCTACCCGATCTTAAAAAAAGCTTTGTGTCGCTATCCAATTATAGAGCTACAGGCTCCATGGCCAGGATTTATGCGATCATGGACGGCCTTCTGCCTGAGTCGGTACCAACTCAAGGGAAGTCTACAGAAGCCAAACCCTATAAACCGAAACGCAAGTCATTTCTAAAATATACGGGCTTGTTTGAAGTCAATGGAGAACCTCATAAAAGATTTAGGTCATTTGTGGAAAATGATACATTGAAAGTGGATTTGTGGAGCAAACAAACGGTCTCCTTAATTCCTATTGCAGACGGCCAATTCCAGCATCCGCAGATTTCTTTTATGAAATTTGATTTCAATCAAAAGGATAGTGCCCCTACGATCGGACAATTTGTTGGAGAATTAAAAAGTCAGCGCGTCAGTGCTTATGAGCCGTTAGAAAATATAGTGGCTTATTCAGGATTTTATTACAGCGAGGAAGCTCAAATAGGATATACTTTATCTGCCAAAGGGAATCAATTAGCGGTCGAAAGAAATGGCGAAGAAATCTATCTCCTTGATCAGATCAGGGCCGATTTATTCGGTCAAAAAAATCTGGCATTTGAATTTCAAAAGGTAGATGGGCAGCCAGTGGCCTTTCTCTTACAGGATAGAAGAATTCGAAATTTAAAATTTAAAATAGTAAAATGAAATACCTTGTTATACTCAGTGTTACCATTTTTCTTGGCTCATGTCAGCCATCCCAAGAAGAATATGACATTCTATTTACCAATGGAACGATTGTAGATGGATTAGGAAATGCACGCTATACGGGAGATGTGGCAATCAAGGATGGCAAGATTGCCCTGGTGTCAAAAACAAACATTAACGTATCAGCAGATGCAGTTATTGACATCACCAACAAGATTATTTCGCCTGGGTTTATTGATCCTCATGCCCACATTCAAACGACAATCCATCAGTTCCCAATTCCCGAAAATTTCTTATGGCAAGGCATCACTACTATCTGTGCCAGTCTTCACAGTGGTGACCAACCCTGGCCATTAGATGAATATGCCAGCTCACTAGATGTTGCACCGAATGTTGCTTTTTTTGCAGGCCTTAATTGGACAAGAAAGAAAGTGATAGGACTTGAAAACCGACCTGCTACTCCAGCAGAACTCGATAGCATGAAATACTATGTGGAAGAGACTATGAAACAAGGAGCACTGGGATTTTCTGTTGGACTGATTTATGTGCCCGGATTGTACGCATCCACAGAAGAGATTATCGAGTTGGCGAAAGTTGCCTCCAGGTATGATGGCATCTTTATCACCCACATGCGAAATGAAGGCAGTGGCCTATTGCAATCCATTCGTGAAACTATACGCATTTCAAAAGAGGCAAATATCCCAGCCCAAATAAATCATTTCAAAGCTGCCGGAGTAGCACAATTTGGTCTTGCCAGTCGGGGATTAGAGATAGTGGATTCTGCGAGACAAGCCGGTATTGACATCAAAGTTGATGTGTACCCTTACGCGGCTGCAAATACATATGGTTATATCCTTTTCCCCGCATGGGCATTGGATGGCGGCACGGAGGCATTGGCAAAAAGATTAAATGACCCCACACTTAGAAGTGAAATTATCGAAGGTATGAGAGACGTCATGTTGAATGATGAAACGGGCGAAGACTTGAGCCTGATCCAGTTTAACAGTATTCCCTCAGCGCCTGAGTTTAACGGAAAGACATTAGAAGACTATGTAATTGCGAAAGGTTATCCCAATACGTTGGGTGGAGGTATAACTGCAGTTATTGACTTACAACTTGCGGGTGGCTTTCTGGCGATCTATCACGAGATGGATGAAAATGATGTAATCAATATTCTTAAGCATCCCGAATCCATGATTGAAACCGATGGAGACTTGGTAGATCCAACTAGTGATGTGTTTCCTCATCCACGCACTTTTGGAAGTTTCCCCAGGGTGCTGGCAAAATACGTAAGAGAGCAAAAAGTACTCACCCTGGAGCAGGCAATTCAAAAAATGACTTCTATGTCTGCCAATCAAATCAAACAATATGATTTGGGTAGAATCAGTGAAGGCGCCTATGCTGATCTCGTTATCTTTGATGAAAACAAAATTCAGGATAAAGCTACTTATACCAACTCAAGAGAATTCGCTGAAGGCATTGAATACATGGTGATCAATGGGAAGTTCGTGATTCGTAATAGTGAGCTCACCGGCAATACACCGGGAAGATGGATTCGACCGGAGCATCTGCAATAAAGTATTTTATGAAAAGAAGAAAGAGACTTGCAGCTTATTAGACAGCAAAATAGTATAAAGTTACTGATGAAAAAGATTTGACTAAGAGATAAAAAACGCGCCACAACAAAAGATAAAATGCATTGAAACGCAATTTATTAAGACGTTGTAAACAATTAATAGTAATATGAGTGAATTAGAAAAGATTCTAAATATCGAAGCTGACTCTAACCTTAAGCACTTTAAAAAAGGTGAATTCATTCAACAACCGAACCAGTTAAAAGCCAATGCAATCTTCGTTAAAAAGGGACTTATTAGAAGTTACATTATAGACAGCACTGGAAAAGACCACATCTATACGTTCGCCTCTGAAGGATGGATTACCGGAGATATTGATGCGGTAGAATTTAATGAACCTACTACGTTATACATCGATTGCCTAGAGGATTCAGAGGTAGTATTATTAAAGAAAGATCACCTAAAGGAAGCGGACCTTTCAAAAGACAAATTACTACAAAACATGAAGAAGATGTCTCGAAACCTTGGAAAGATGCAACACAGGATACTTATTGGGTCACCCGCTGTTGACCGTTATAATTATTTTTTAGAAACATATCCAGAGCTGCCTAATAGAGTTCCTCAAAGAATGATAGCTTCTTACTTAGGCATCATGCCACAAACGTTAAGCACAATAATTCATTAATGAACTTACGAATGAGAAAAAAAATAATTTTAGGCATACTCCTTATAGGGTTAATTCTTTTAGGAATCTATCTTTATAGTTTGGGGCAGAGACCAGATAGAGAATATCCGTCGTTTCCACTTCACCCTGAAAAAAAAGCCGCAACAGTTCATGACAGTATTCCTTTACAGGATGTTGTGCTAGCAGGTAATAACTGGGACGGGGTCATTACCATTTTTGACCCAAATACTTTTAGAATCATAAAGAAAGTAAGTGCCATGCCCGACCGAGAGGAAAGGTTTGAAGAAATCTATTCAGGCCTCAAAAGAAGTCTTGCTTCAGGTTTTATCAGGGAATATATCGGTGAAGGCAATGATCAATTGGTTGACGACATGTTTACGTCAAATGATGGTAGGTATATTTATGCATCAAGACCAAGCTTTGCAGACGTTGTTGCAATTGATGTTAATTCTGGCGAAATTCTTTGGCGAACACGAGTTGAGGGTCTTCGAGCTGACCATTCGGCCATATCCCCAGATGGAAAAATCTTTTTGGTTTCCGCCTCGACAGCAAGAAAAGTACATGCAATTGATGTTTCAACGGGTGAAATCATTGGTAGTTTTG